>Ga0209052_1000029_pt1 | contig 99198 bp, 43 predicted proteins | sample WorMetHEROISLAND_2_FD_187409 | JGI IMG/M metagenome (GOLD analysis project Ga0209052, IMG submission 187409) | Marine gutless worms symbiont microbial communities from Max Planck institute for Marine Microbiology, Germany - Olavius sp. 4 HERON... | ecosystem: Host-associated > Annelida >...
AGGAGAAGAATTTAGCATACCATCAGGCCAAGATCACCGGCTGAGCGTGAGTAAAATTCCATTCATGAAATAAGAAGCATTCATTATCGCTGGCGCTCTAAAAATGTCGATTCCAGCAACAAACCGAAAAGACTTGACCAGTTTGACAATCTGATCGAGCTGGGGATGGACCAGGGGTTCCCCGCCGGAAATAATCATGGCGTCACATCGTCTCAGGCGCAACAGGGTCTTAACTTCTTTTTCGATCTGGTCGAGCGGCTTGTCACTGTGCGGATCGTTTGATTGATAGCAATAACCGCAGCTTAAGTCACAACGCCGTGTGATCTCCAGCCATGTAAAGGCGTTGTCAGACAGGGTCCACGGCATTCTGTATAGATTCATTGTGTTGATAAGCGGCTTTATCTCATTCTTTGCTTCGATCATATTGCTTATATGTTCACGGGCTTGCTTTTTCATTTTTATCTCCTTTCCTGTTTGTAGCCGTCGCTGTGAGCTTTTGGCCTGCTGCCGGATTGTCTAAACGTATAAGATCGCTATCGACAGTTCATGGCACAAAACGTGCCAGAAGCTGCTCACAGAACTATTTAACTTTAATTCAGATAGTTATGGCGTATTCCGAACAGTTATAAGAAAGATAAAAAAAGTTGTTATAACATTTTTTGTATACACAACGTACCTTATTTGTAGGGAATCTGAACACGTAGCAACCCCCGAAGCACCTAATGCACGCTGTTTTATGATAGAGATGGGACGTACGAGGAGGAATCGCCGATTGAATCTCGATTGCAGATCGGTTAAGGCCCCCATAACTTAAGCCCATGTTTTTTTGGGGAAACCCAGTTGTGGGCAATATTAGGAGCTTTGAACCTGTTAGGGTTGGACCATTTGAAGAACTAACGTTGAGAAATTGAATTACAAACCTTATGAATTTTCTATTGCATGAGTTGATTCAGGCTGTGCATGACGTCTCAACTTCCACCAGGCCATGCTGCCCACGCCGGCCCATCCCGCCGCCATCAACGTGTTGCCGGCCACGCCACCCCCAATTACCACATGGGGCGGTGCAGTGGCGGCCAGATAGACTCGAAAGACCGCGTTGCCGGCTAGAAGCCCGAAGGCAACCAGTGAGATCCAGGCTGCGATGCGTTGGCGCCCGCTTGCGATAAGCCCACCGATAGCCCCTCCCACGTACCACATGAAGGGCACGGGGAATGCGGCTACAAACAGAGCAGGGGCAGAAAACAAAAGGGGCGTCAAGAACGCGTTAGTCTGTTTCACACGGGCTGACCAGTAGCACAGCGTCAAGTTGGCTATGCCGCCGGCGAAGAACAATCCGTACCTGAGCGCCGCCGCCCACAGGGAGTGCCGCTGGTCAGAGTGAATCAACGCCAGCATGAGCACGGCGGTGACGACGCCGAAAAAGACAAACTTCGGAGCGTAAACCCCAAGAAAAACGTCCTTGGCCGAAGGCGGCCAGGCACTGCGGTGATTGCGTAACGCCGGGACACCAAAAATTATTCCCAATGCGATGATCCATACAACCAGCATCGGCATCAGCGTGAAAATCGACGGCTGAACGCAAAGGGCGAACAGGCTTGGGACCACGGCGAAACCATGGCCGACGACAATTCCGGGTGAGCATAATAGCGCGATAATTGTTGCACGGAAAATACCTCGCAATGTGCGGCCGGGAAGCGGGATGCAGGCGTACCAGGCGACGAAGGTCATCACCAGACTGGCAGCGAAAATGAGTTTCAGTCCCAACGCGTTCTCCCTTCACGGAACCTGCGAACATCGAATCGGAGTCCCACCGTCTTGCAACGGTAGTCTATGAATCTGTTTTAATTTCCAACAATTATATCAGCAATACCCTTCAGTGGCTACCTTTTCGAGGATGTCCGACCCATCAAATTATAAAATCTTGCGATATAATCAACTTCGGAAAAGTGAAGCCGTGGGCGGATTATTTCATACCACTTGCTGAAGGAAGAAAAAAATGCGAGCGGATTGTAATAATTAGCGGAACCAGTCCTGGAAAAAGGGTTGGGGTTGTTGGGACGGGACACCGCGCTCGATTACGGGGGGATCGACGGAGCGCTCGACGGCGCGGTTGACGACCATGCCGGCGGTGTTGAGGCCGATGGCCACGGCCAGGATGGTCAGGGTGTTGATTATGTAGAAAAGAAATCGCTGGAAAATGGCGGCCGATTTGTCGGCCCAGACCGCGGCGCCAAACAGCATGCTGACAACGAGACCGGTCCAGTTTCCGGGCAGGCCGAACTGGCTGACCAGCGTGGCCGTGATCGTCGTTACCATCGCCCCGGCAACTCCCGGGGTCAGTGTTTGTACCGTCTTCGAATTAAAGAATTCATCCATTCCGTATCTCCCCTGTGGCAGGTTAGGCGCTGCTTGGCGATATTACATCTAAAATTATTTGTCAATGTTATCGCGTGCTTCTATATGTGAAAGGTTTCGGGACTCCAAACCTCTGCCCCCTAGTCCCAGAACACCACCACCTGACACCCGAAACCTTATATGAAATTACATTAAGTTAAAAAGCAAACCGCAGAACCGCAGAATGTCGAATAACGAATTTCGAAGGAAGGAATCGCTTCAGGCTTCGTCACGCTTGGAGCGTGACTACGTCCCGACACGTCGCTCAAGCTTTTTTTAATATACAAAATACATTATTCCATGTTCGATGTTCATTAGTTTCTTGCCCGATCAGCCTGAACGCTTGCGGCCAGAGGCAGTGCTGACACCCGAAACCTGACACCTGAAACCTATAATAAACGGTGCCATTTCCTCCGAGCTGGCCGCCTTTGCCAAATCTTAAATCTTCAATCTTCAATCTTCAATCTGCATTCATCAATGAATCACTGTCCGCAGTTTCGTCTGAAATCACAAATATTTTTCAATGACTTAAGCCCCGGCAGGCCGCGATGGGTTTTGGCTTCGGCGATGAAGGTGCGGTAGCGCCAGCAGGCCTTTCGCATCATCGTTCGGCGGTCCCAGCGCTGCCAGTCGGTCTTGATCTTGATTTTCTGGTATTCGACTCCATTGTCCGGCTCCACCGGCAAGATTCTGGGGTTGCCGTCGTAGCCGTGGGACCCCCAGGCGATGCGCTTTTCCACATCGATGACCATGACGACGTGGCCGTCGCCGCGGGTGGCGTCACGATACACCAAAATGTCGCCGGTTTGCAAGTTGGGATCGTCGCTGCAGCTTTCGAATTCATCCGCCATGGGGGTGTCGTCGGCGACCATCATGGCCGTGGTGAGATACCGGTTGTCGCGATTGTAGGGCAGCTCCGCACGGGTAAAGGCAAACCAGATCGAACGGGAGCAGTCGATGCCGAGCCGCAGATTCTCCTCGTCCGAGCCCCGGTTCCAGGTGTGCTGCTTGTAGCCGTAGCCGTCCGTACCCGCGGCCCGGGCCAGCCAATCGGCCTTTTGCAGCACCCGGTAGAGGGCGGTGCTTTCGTCGTCCGGCAGGTAAGGCCGGATGTCGAAATCGGCAATGGTGTATTCGCGGATATTGATAGGCTGGGTGGTGGATGCCGGCGCCTCCAGGAAACGCGAATTGGCCTCCACACGCATGGTGACCGTGCTCATGGTCCAGACAGTATCTTCGACCGTTTCCTCTTCCAGCACCATCTGGCCGCGGGTGCCCGGCTGCAGGTAGCGGTCCAGGGCACGGTGCAGCCCGCTGCGGGCGGCCCTGCTCGTACCCCGGGTGGCCGCGGTTTCGGTAAACAGGCCCCACGAGACAGGATTCTGCTCGTGTGTGCCGAAGACCATCACGCGGTCCTGGACGTCCAGAGGCGGCGCGCCCACAAAGGTCTCCCCGCTGTTTTTAAAGGTGTACGAATCTCCCGGCATCAGCCGTATCTTGCTGCCGTCCCGGGGCAGTGCGAAAATACTGCCGTCGGTGGAAAGAATCAGCGCACCGATCAGCAGGGGGATGGGGGCCTCCTCGGCCAGGCTAACCTTCAGGTTCCAGGCGTAGCAAAGGGGAATGACCTGCTCGGCGTTGGGCTCCGCCGGCTGCCAGGTACCCTTGCGGGCGCACTTGCTCTGCCTGCTGTCCGCCAGCGGCACCAGCGACACCTGCAAGCTATCGTTGTCCACCAGGTGACGGCCACCCTGGCCCCGCAAATGCAGCAAGGCCCGCTGGCGGGCGTGCTGCCAGAGGCTTGCAGGCACTTGATCGTCTTTGGTGTATGCATTACGGGGACGGTTTTCCGGCCCCCTCAGGATCAAGCGGTTGTCGGCGCCCAGACTCAGCTCGAAATCCCCTGGACCGCTAGTCGGTTGCACCAGCATCTGTGCTTCCGGATCCTGCTCGATAAGCGCCTTCAGTTTTACGGCCCGATTGTCCGGAATCCCGCCCGCTTCCCCAGCAGGCCGCAGGCGCACTTTCAGGGTAATGAACGCGTCCGCCGGCCGCACCAGCAGGGCCAGGTCGCCCGCTTCGATTTCAGTTCGGCCCGGTTTGGCTGCCGCAATTCTGATTTTGGCGTTCAGCTCGGTGTGCTCAACCACCACCGCGGTGGCCTTGGCTTTTTCCGGGTCGCGGGTGTCTGCCCCGCTGACGGCCCCGTCATAGATCCGGAACTCGGCGCCAACGCCGATTCCCGCCAGGGGCGGGCCGGCGATCTCCAGCGACGGCTCGGTTTTGCTCACCTCCCAGGCGATGGGTCGGTTGCGGGTCGTGTTGCCGAAGACCGCACCGCTCAGGTCACCGTGAAAGTAGGGCACCTGGGGGCTTTCGGCCGAAACCAGCGGCGGCGTTTGGCGCGCGACTTGGGCGTAGGTCAACGGCCGCTCGCCGACTTCCATCATGACCTTTAAAAGCGCATCGGTAAAAATGCCCCGCCCGTTTTTTTCGAGGGCGGGGTTGCTGTCTGTGGCCGCCGAGAAGACCACCAGGCCCGGCAGGGACTGCGTCGTGACACCGTCGGCACCTTCCCCGGCGGCGTCGCCGGTCGGCACAGCCCCGGCCTCCTCCCGCAAGGGCTTGAAATAGCGGGCCGTGACCGTGCCGGCATCGGGTCCGCGGGTGGCCGTGCCCGAGTTGCACGAATCGATGATCACGGTAATCCGCCGGGTCTTTTCGTGCAGGCGAGCCAGCATGCGGTTGAGCTCGTCGTCGCGCATGTCCAGGACGCCGTTGCTGCGCGCATCGTGAAACATCAGGGTTTCATCCGAGTTGTCGGCCTCGTCGCCGTTTTTGTCCGGAGCCTGGGAGCCGTGGCCGGCAAAATAAATTACAGCCACGTCGTTGGCTTCGGCCCGTTCGATTAGGCCTTTATCGAAGGCCTGCTTGAAGTTGGCGGTGGAGGCCTGTTCGTTTAACAGCAGGCAGACGTTTTCGACTGGAAATCCGTAGCCGCCCTTTTCAGCGGTTAACAGCCGGAACATTCCTTTGGCGTCGTTGGGCGGGCCTTCCAGGTCCGGTACTTCCGGGTTTTTATACTTGCCGACACCGACGATCAGCGCCAGGCGCCGGTGCCCGTCGGTTTCAAGGGCTGCATCGAAATTGCATTTCAGGCTGACGCTGGTCCCCCCGGCCGACGCCGTCGCATCGTTCCGGCCGGATTTGCCGCCGTCGCATCCTGCCAGCTGAATCAGGAAAATCGCCAGGAAGAAAAGCAGTAATTTTTTTCGGAATCTCGATCCGGTTTTGCGCCGGCCCTTTACAGAAGCATGACCGGTATTATGTTTAATTGCATGCATGGTTGATTTACTCCTGTTTTTTATGGTAAAAAACGTTCTGCAATCCTTCACCCCATAAACACTTCATCCACTAGCGAGGTGACCCCATGGCCGATACACTTCGCAAGCCATTTTTCGTCGTCGCCCTTGTCCTCCTGGCACTGGCCGTTCTGGCCGAATTGGGCTCCGGATTTTACATCGACGCCGCCGCCGATGGCGCGACCTCCTACGATGTCGCCAATCCGGGTTTGGGCATTCCTTACCTGGCCGTATTGGACGGACTGGTTCTGTTTACAATTCTTCTGATCGGCGCCCCTCTTATCATTACCGACCGGGTGCACGGCCGCATTCAGGGGATTATCACCTTCATCGTGGCCCTGCTCATTTTTATTGGGTCGCTTGTGATGATTTTTGCGGCGCTGGCCCTGCTGCTGTTGATGGTATCGCTGCTGATGGCCATTCCTTTCGGCACCCTCGTCTACATGGCCGAATACGCCGATTTTGCGAAAGGCTCCGCCAAGGTGACGCTGGGTTTGATCATGAGTCTCAAGCTGGGCTTCGTTGTGTTCTTGATCCTGGCCCATCAGCGCTTTCTGGAAAACAAGGGACTGATTCTGATCGTCCTGACCTCATTTTTAGCGACCATTATCCTCAGCTTTCTGCACGGTCTCGTGCCCGGTTTTCTGGTCAGCATCACCGATGACATCGGCGCCATTATCATCGCCATTTTGGCCGCGATCTGGGCCCTGGTATATCTGATCGGGGCCATCCCGGCCATCATCAAAGCCCTGCGAGTCGACAAGGCCCTGACTTAGAATCGTTGCTGCACTATGTGATAAAACAGAATAATAGCTCATATCTATTAGAGTAATCGTTTCCCTCCAACCTGGAGAAAAACCATACTTTAGAATTCGCTTATAGTACGGCCCATCAGGAGCCAGCCTCCCCGGAGCGGATGTCGATCGGAGACAGATCGGTGCCTGCGGGCGGCAGCGCCCGGGGGATGCCTATTTCTTCGAAAAAAAGTGTGATCTCCTTTTCGCGCCGCTTGGCCAACCCCACCCATTTGCGTCCGCCCGCAAACACCCACCGGCGGAACTCAAAGGGCACCCGGTCATAGTCCCGGGCGTTTACCCGTCGTCGCAGGGTCGATGAGCGGAAATTGCCGACACCGACGTTGAAGGCGAAGTCGCAAAGGGCTGCGTACTGGCCGTCGGTCAGGTCCGTGTCGACCAGCGTCATGACCCCTCGTTCGGTTGTTTCCATGTCTTTGCGCAGTATTTCGGTTCCCCGCGGTTCGCTGATTCCCGCCCTGAACTCAGAAGGTTCGTTGCCGTCGCAGGGGGCCAGCTTGACCAGGTGCCCATAGCCGATGGTACAGTAGCCGGCGGCATCGTGGTAAAGCCGGCTCCGAAAACCTTCCGACTCCTTGGTCAGCGCGATGCCCTTTTCGTATACCTTGCGCAACTCGACGCCTTGCGGTAAGATCGCCCGTTCCACCTCGGTGTCAAGGAAAATACCCGCCGTCAACCTGTCCTCGGTCGGATAGGCGCTTTCGGGGGCACGGTCACAACCAACCGCTAGACCGATTGCGGCCAGGATCAAAGCGGCAGCGTGTCTGATGCAAAAGTCGCGTTGCAAGGATTTCTTCCTGTTGTTCTCAGATCCAGCTCTAATTCAGTGGCTGCAAATAGAACCTTTAGACAGGCATGAGGTTTGATGCTACATTTTGAATTGTCGATCGCGAAGCGATGTTAGCTCCAGCACGGCTGCACTTGCCGGGTCGTAGTCCCGCTCCAAGCGTGACTACGTCCGGTTGGCCGAGCCAATGGTCTGCGTCTGGTCCGCGGCTAATTTACCGGCATTAGGAAATTACTCCAGTGCCACCGTGATACTGCGGTTTTTGTCGCAGCCTTTGCATTCGAGGCTAAGGGTACCGCCCTGTTCGAGCACCACAAAATTCACCTCTCCTGCGGCCTCGCACCTGGCGCTTTGCAGGTTTTTTCCAGCCGGGGTGTAGATGAAATTCAACCTCAAGGGATGCTGGGATGAGCCGCCTGAGGAACCACCTGCGGAGGACCCGCCCGAGGAAACACTTCCCTGGGACGAGCCGGGTCGGAGTCTGCCGGGTTTGATTTTGGCGACGCCGATGGTCGCTTTGGGCTGCTTGAATTTGCCCAGGGCCATCACGGCGCCCCTGTCCGCCGTGGGGCACGGTTCATCTTCGGGAAAGGGTATCCACACCTTCACATTGGCGGGCGTGACCGCCAAAACGGCCTTTTGGGCATCGGCTTTTCTCCTGGCCGCAATTGCGATGGTGCAGCTTTTACGGCTGCCGGTCAGTTTGAAGGTCGCCTCACCGGCGCTGCAATTGTCCCTGGGCTCGAGCCTCCCGGTCTCCAGCCTGTCCCGAAACGACGCCATGACGCCGTCCAGGGAGGCAACCCAGCGATCCTTGAGCCTGGCGACCTTGCGCATGCTGATATCGTCGTCCTTGTCTTCTTCGCTGCGGAAAAAATCCGAGCTTAATCCCAGGACGAACAAAACGGCGATGACGATCAGCGCGACGATAGCGAGTTTGTTCTGTTTCATCTTGATGTGATCCCTCTGGCTGCAAATTTATTCGGGCGCCGGCGCGACTTCCCGTGTAATAAAAGCCGGGCTCATCTTGATGCCCTGCATCGTTTTGACCTGGGGCAATGCCTTGATTACGAATTTTTTGTTGGCCAGCCGGCCCACCGAAAGCTTCACTGCAGTATGTTTCGCCACCAGCTGACCCTGTCCGGGAGTCTGGTTGAGCACCTTTTCATGCTGACTCGTTTTGCTGACAGTCACTATTTTCAAATCGGTGCGGTCATTGAAAGAGAGTCCGTTGGCGGAGATCCGCTGCAAGGCTTGAGAAAAACTCGAATCTTTGAGTCGCGGAACCTTGACGGCGGCAATTTTCAGGATGACGCTGTCTTCTTTTTTAAGTTTGGTTTCCGCAACGGGCACCTGGCCGAGGATCTCCTTGCCGGATAAAGGATTCGGATCCTGCTGGAGCTCCGTTTTGAAAGCCAGGTTGTTGTCTTTGAGAAATTGCTCGGCCTTGGCCTGATCCCATTCCGCCAGGGTGAAGTCCGGCAGCTTGATCCCCGATGGCCACGCCAGCCAGACAACAGCACCAACCACGATTACGGTGACCGCGATGGCTACCGGAATCCACCACTTGAACGGCTGTTTGCCGCTGATTTCCTGTACTTCGGTTTTTTCTTCCCTGTCGGGCACCTGGAAGAAAACCGGGTCGCCGTCCGTGTAGTTTTCCCCCGGCATGTCGGGGTCGAACACCCGCAGGCGATAGCTGTATTCGCCCGGGGAACCCTCAGCCGGCACCCGGATTTTGACCGCAACCTGGGTCATGGTTTCGACATCCAGCTCGTGCTCCGTGGCGCCGTCGATCTCCAGCCAGTCGGCACGGGTGGGGTCGTCGGTTGAAAGATGCAGGCCGACCTTGAGGGCCTTGTCGGTGGCGTTTTTAACGTTAAACACGTGCTCGGCGGTGCCGTCATCGGCACAGGTTACGACCCCTTTGACTTCTTTGATGGTGACGATGTTCATGAACTGGTTCCTCCTTGGTTGCAACGATGCTCTGTAATTGGTTTGAAAATATTATTTTGATCCGGGCTTTGCACCGGAAACGGGCACTTCGATAACGGTTAAGCGCCGAAACTGGCGTCCATTGCGATCGCTGAACCACAGGACCGTCCCCCTTTGTGTCCGATATTGAACTCTGATCGTGTAATCGCCCGGTTCGACAGCCGCGGCCGCATGCAGGCTGAGAGGCTCAAACGCCCAGCCGTTGTGATTGCCGGTATTGGTCCTGGCAATCTCTCTTTTTTTCAGCTTTTTGTCTTCGATTGTAATCTGAAACTCCGTGTTGGCGTTAAGCACGTCATGCTGCACCCTGGATATATCGGCCGTGATGAACAGGGTCGATTTGCGGATTGTTACCGGCAGAGCCATTTCGGTGGGGAGATTCGCCCATTTGGTTGCTGAACCTTTCTCCGTGGGCAGGTTCCATGCTTTCGTCTGCACTGTCGAAGAAGCGGGAATCGAGTCCATTTTACTCTTGATTGAGTTCAATTCGTTTCTCAGGGCATTGATTTGCGCCGCAATGGCATCGTAGTTGTCGTTGAATTCCTGGGCTTTGATTTCACTGCCGGATTTAAACCGGTTGGGGATGCTGAAATCAGCACCCATGACGGCAACCGGAATCCACACCATCATCAGGCCGACTGCGATTGATGTTTTCATCTTGGCTTCTCCTGTAATGAAAATATTCTAACATCGAACACCGGGCCTTCAGCGGCATAGCCGAGCGAAGCCGGGTCCTCCGCTCCCTACTTGAAGACCGCCTTATCAAAAAGAGACCGGTCGAAGACGGCGATTTTGGGTCCCGACGGCCACAGCAGCCAGACAACGACACCGGCAACGATTACAGCGGCCGCAATGGCGGCCGGTATCCGCCACCAAGGTTTGGGGCCCTCTTTTTCCACCTGTGGTTCAGGCTTTGCTTTCCTTTCGGGCACTTCGAAATAGACCGGATCGCCGTCCGTGAAATTTTCCCCCGGCATGTCGGGATCGAAGACGCGCAGGCGGTAGCTGTATTTGCCCGGGGAGCTCTCGGCCGGAACCCGGATCTTGACTGCAACCTGGGTCATGGTTTCGACAGCCAGCTCCTGCTCGGCGGCGCCTTCGATCGCCAGCCACCCGTCCGATGTAAGATCGTCGACTGAAAGCTGCAGGCCGATCGTGAGCGCCGTGTCCGTGGCATTCTTTACGTTGAAGACATGCTCGGCGGTGCCGTCTTCGCCACAGGTCACCATCCCCTTAACCTCTTTTATGGTCACGATGTTCATGGCTTGATTCATTCCCCGTTTACGGGCTTAAATTCCAAGTCATAGGAAACGTAGGCCGGCTTTTCCTGCTCGACAATGCGTTCGATCAGCGCAATGTGCGGCTCGGCCTCCGGCGGGGCCAGGATGCGGATGTGAAAGGGGCGCGGACTGCCGGCGGCATCTTTGACGTTTTCGACCAGTTCGAACCCCCTCATGCCGGTGGCCGTCTCCAGAAACAGCTTCAGGCCTTTGGCCGTCCCACGCCACTGCGACAGGTAGGCGGCGGCTGCGATCAGCTCGCGCAATTGGCCGGTGCCGGTTGAAACCGGGTCCACCGCGGCCTGATGATCGCCGGGCAGCGCGCTGTAGTGCGGGTAAAACCGGTCAAGGTCCACCCACGAGGCCAGAAACGCCACGAACCGGTCCGGCGTGCCATAGGCGCTGAAATAGGTCTCCAGATCCGTCAGCACCTCCTCGGCCGGTGCGTGCAGAAGCTCCATGACGTCGAGCAGGGCATTCAGCGGACTGCCGCTGCGCAGGGTGTGCCGAAACACCTGGGGCAATAATTTTTCAATTTCTTCACGCTTCATCTTCGCTTTTTACCGATATGTCATGATCGCCAGAGCAGAACAGCCAGGTCGAGGGCAGCGTTACCCGCTCGGAAAATTCGTTGCTGGAGACATGACGGTAGGTTTGAGCCCGGTCCTGGCTGCGGTATATGCCTTCTTTGCCGGCTGCCAGCAGGTAGTTTCCCGCCGGGTCCGTGGCCACAGCATCGACCGGCTGAAACAGGCGCTCGGCCCCCCTCAACGGAAGGTTGCATTTGATGTTCGGCTGGCTCCAGGCCGGCTCCGACGCCGTGATATCCAGCCACAGGACGCCCGCGCGCAACGAAGCGGCCATTGCGGTCGAACCCTGAAAGGTTAAGTCCCGGCAGCTGCCGGCCTTCCAGTCCTTCTGGTAGTGGACCCATCCCTCGGGATTTTCTTCGGCCCCGGTCAGCTTCCAGCGGTAGCAGCCTTTGCCGGGATCATCGCCGATGGCCGCCACACAGGCCCACAGGTAGCGGTGGGGGGCGTAGTGGTGAAAAACCAGCCGGCGCACCATTTCTTTTTCCAGGCCGATGTGCCTAAAGGTCTCCGGTTTGCCGGCCTCGTCCGAAAGCCAGACCCCGCGCTCCCCCTGGGCGGCAACAGCGACACTGGTGCCGCCCCATACGTCGGTCGAAACGGCCACCGAGTAGAAGCCCAGCGACGTTTGCTGGGGATCCACCAGCACCTGAAAGGGTTGGGCGCCTTCGTGGATGGCCAGCTCGTAGAGGCCTTTTTGGGTGGCCAGCAGCAGCACCGGCACCGCTTCGCGCTCCACCCTGGCCAGCTCGTTGACCAGGAAGGTGGTTCGCAGTCCTATTTCCCAGGTTTCGCCGCAGTCATGGGAAATGTGCAGGGCCGAGCCGCCTTCTTCCTTGGGCAGATGGGTGGCGACCGCCAGCAGGCCGGGGCGTTGCTGGGTGCTGGCCTCTTTGGGGAAGGACTTGACCGACACAATCGTTTCTTTCGGGAAGTGGCCGACGGACTCCCAGCCGTCGGTGTCATTGGTCGAACGGAAAACTTTGTCCTCGGCCCCCGCATACCAGGTCTGGGGCTGAAATGAATCCGCACACAGCGATTTGACGTCGCGGTCGGGAACCTCGTCCACCAGCATGCGTACTTGCGAAACCGTGCTGACCCCCGGTTCCTCATCGATGATTTTGTAGATGTCCCACGAGGTCAGCGGCTTGCCGAAAGACCAGCCTCTGCCCGCGGGAGGCGACGACAGGGGCGTAATGGTGCGCCACAGCCGCTCCAGCACTCGCTTTTGAACCGCAGTCGGCGATTCCTCGCGGTGAACCGTGACCTGGGCCCGGACGCGCACCGGCTTGTAGCGCACCCATTTGACCAGGCAGGTCGTTCCCAGGGGCCTGCGCTCGTCCAAAACATTCTGAATCTGGCTGCGGGCCGGCTCGGTTTGGTGGACCCGCAGCGCGGCGGCCTTGACCCACCCCCGGGTGCGCTGTTCTTCCGGTATGTGGGGCACCAGCAGCACTTCGACCGTTCCCGGGCTCGCGTGGCGCCACAGCATGGCCTTGGTGAAGGCGTGGGCGCGATCCACCGCACCGGAGCTCTGTTTGGCGATCAGCTCGAAATCCCGGGCGGTCACCGCCCGGTGCAGTGAATGCAGCTCCTGTGGGCCGCGCCGCAGAGCGTTGTCAAGGGCTTCGGCGGCGCGCCCCCCGGCAGCCGGTTTGGGATTGGTCACGTCGACGCCGGGTATCGGATCCTTGAGGGTGGTCAATAAATCGGCCGTTACGTTGCCGCCGGGCCCGCCCCCGCGCCGGTACCAGACGCGGATTTGGCGGTCGGCCGGCGGTATTTCCGCCAGGGCCCGGGAGGCGTCTTCGAGAGCGCCTACCGGCGAGCTCATACGCACGGCCGGGGCGAAATAAATCCTTCCGGTCAGCCGGTCGGCCACGTAAACAAAGCGGTCTTCGCTCAGGTTGCTGAAATTTTCGACCTCGTGCCAGATGCGATAGGCCCTGCCGCCGTGCTCGACGGCGGTCTCGGCCAAACCGCCGATCTCTGCGTCGGTCGCCTCGACCCCGACCACCAGGTCCATGCGGTCGCCCGTCGGGGCGATGATGGGCGGCCGACCGACCTTGACCGTCAGACCGGGCAAACCGGTGCCCACGCCAACCAGCTCGGCGGCGATCGGGTCGCAGTGGAGGGCGAAAACCGCCATCTCGCTGTCCCCGGGATCGATGACCGCAGTTTCGGTGGTTGCAAACACCGGCGGATCGGCCCCCGCATCACTGCGGGCGGTGGTGACCCGGGTCCCTTTGGGGATCTCGACCGGGCGGTTTTGGGGTCGTGCGAGCCGGAAATGCAGGTCGACCCCGGCCGCCGCCGGTGGATACAGACGCACGCCGATCAGGTTCAGAAATTTGATATAGGCTTTTTCCGGCAGACGGTTCAAGCGGTATAGTAGAATATCGGTCAGGTAGGCGAAGGCCTCCAACAGGACAATGCCGGGATCGCCCGGCGACAGGTCGGTCCATTCGGGGCAGGACTGGGCGATGCGCCGGCGGCACTCCTCAACCAGGTCCTCGAAGCGGCGGTCGTCGAGATTGGGCGAACGAAGCGGCATCAGCGCACCTCCTCTGTCAGCGGCACCGTGATGACCAGCGTTTCGCTGCGGGCCGTTTTGCGCACGCGGTATTCCAGGACAATGTCCATACGTCCGGGATCTCCCTGGCTGGCATTGGCGTCAAGCCGCAGGATGTCGATGCGGGGTTCCCAGCGCTGCAGGGCCTGGCGCACGAAGTAGATCGCCAGACCATGGGTGGCGGCGTCATTGGGGGAGAACACCAGCTGCTGCAGATCGCAGCCGTAGTTCGGCCGCATGACCCGCTCGCCCGGGGCCGTGGTCAGCAACAAAAGGATTGCCTGGCGCACGGCGGCGTGCTCGGCGACCATGGCGATGCCGCCGGTGCTTGAAATTTGAATACCGGATGCCTCCTGCTCGCTGTCGAAGTCCGGGTGCAGAAAATGCCAGGCGCGGTATAGCTGTGCCGTCATCAGGCCTCCTTTACCAGGTTTTGCCCGGGATTGTTTACTTTGTACTTGACCGTGCCCGGCGGGGTGCCGTCGGTTAAGCCGGTCACGGTTTCCAGGCAGACGCGCCGGCCGTCGACCCGCAGCAGACTGGAGTGGCCTTGGTTGACCACCAGGGTCGAGGTGCAGGGTTTTATACCCGGGCCGACGTTGGGGCAGCCGGCGATCGGGCGGCCCTGGGGGTCGGTTTCCACCAGGACCCTGCGACCGCCGATGGTCACCAGCGACTGGCTCGCGATGATGCCGACGATACCCACTTCATGGGTGCACACCACAAGGGCGTCTACGGTCATTAATTGCATTATGTTCTCTTAAAATCGATGGCCTGACCGCCGATGGTTACTTTTTTGCCGGGAGCGGCGATCTCCAGGTCGGCGGCTGCCTGGATGCGGCATTTGCCGGGGGTCAGTTCGATCAGGCTGCCCTGGCTGTCGCCCAGGCGCACCTCATCGGGCGCCAGCAGGATAAAATCACCATGGCTGTTTTCAACCCGGATCGTCTCGTTTTCGTCGTCCAGAACGATGCGCTGGGCGCCGGGCGTCGTAAAGGTATAGCGCCGTACCGCTCCGTCCTCAATGCCCGCATCCGGTGGTCCCCCGGTGCCGTAAAGGCCGCCCAGGACGATGGCCTGATCCGGATCACCGCTCAACAAAAGCACCAGGACCTGGTCGTCTACGTCCGGCAGCGCCACCAATCCCTTGCCGGGTCCGGCCGCGGGCACTGCGACCTGCAGCCAGCTGGTTTCGACACCGCCGTAATTGGGCAACACAATCCGTATGCGTCCCATTTGTTCGGGATCATCGACCTGGCTGACCACCCCCAGGGTGGATGCCGCCGATCCTGTGCGCAACTGCGGTCCCGGTTGCGGAGGGGAGGTGTCGATTTCGCAGATGTAGCCCCTGTCGTGATTGAGAACGTGCCTGACGGTGGTCGGGACATAGCGCCCGGCCAGAGATTCGGCCACCCCGCCGATTTCGACCGGTGTTCCCGGCTGCAGGCGCGGATCGCCTTCGGCCACCGCCCGCAGGACAACGTCGCGGGCCGTCCGGCGGTCCAGCTCGGCCTGGGCGATTCCCTCGGCCTGGCTGTCGTCCTGGACGGCCGCATCGACGATGGTGCGCTGCCCGCTTCCGCCGACCTGCTCCGGTTCCAGCTGCAGCGCCACCCGGCGTCCCACCCGCGCCCGATCCGCCCGCCCTTCGACCGGCTCGACCCGCTGGGGGTCCCAGCCGGTGGTTTCCACCGTCCGGCAGATCCTATCGCTGTTGACTTCGATGCGGGCTTCGAGAAGCGAGCTGCCCAGCGACAGCGCTATGGGGGGGCCGACGCCTTCCAGGGTGATCAGGTGCAGCATTGAATCCCGCAGCGTGAAATAAAGCCCGCAGCGCTGCGCGGCGGCGGTCAGCAGCTCGAGATCGGATTGGTTGTACTGGATGATATTCTGCCTCAGGGGACCAGGGTCGGCGGCCTCGACGCTGAGACCCAGATCGGCGACCAGGGCTTCGGCCAGCTCTTTGAGGGTGAGCTGGACATGGGCGCCGACGGGTTGGCGTTTACGCAGCCGGTGCAGGCGGTCATAGCCTCGGACCCGGACCAAACGTTCGCGCGAGGGTCCGTATTCGAAGTTCACAGCGGTCACCTCTCCCGCGAAAAGCGGCTCGCTGAAGCCTTCCACCCGGATTTGCAGGGCAGCGCCCGGCAGCGTAGCGGCAGCCTCACCCGCCAGCGGTCCGCCGGGCTCGTGAAAGGTCAGCTCACATAGTGTGGGCCGGGAAAGGCTCTGGTGAACGCGCATCTCGGCCAGGGCCCGGGCGTCCTCGACGGCGAGGGGCTTGCGGTCGGTTTCGATGGTCAGCTTGGGTATGGCAACGACTGAACTCACAGCAAATCTTCCAATACGGACAGGGGCGGCAGATCCAGAATCGTGCCGGGCGGTATGTTCAGGGGGTCGTCGATGTCGTTGTGGGACATCAACGCCCGTGCCAGAGCCGGATCGCGATACGTGTCGTAGGCGATTTGATCCGGACGCTCTCCACCCACGATTTCATGGGTTTCCAGGGCCTCGTCGATGCCCGCAAAACCCGGCGGCTGCCCGGGTGCCGGACGCTGCGGGCCACCGCCCGGCGGCCGCGGCGCGATCGGCTCCAGGACTCTTCGAAACCGCAAGCGCATCAGCGAGCGCCGCGGCAATCCCTCCGGCGTAAATTGTTCGAACCGTTCGGCCACCGCCGTAACCAGCCCCGGCAGCTGCCAGCTCTTGCCCCACACAAAGCGGCACATCGGCGGATTGCCGTAGCCGCCGCCGGCTTGCGAGCTTTCCGCAAGACGCCAGAAGGGACCGGTGAGATCGCGAACGTCATCGGCAGCGATGGACGACCCGGCCAGGGAAACGTCAAAAAGCAAATTCATTGTTAGCTCGGTGCTGCCGCCGCCGCTGTAGAGCAGCTGATCGTCGGCAAGATCGGCGCCGGTCACCAGACCGCCGCCTGAGCGACGCGGACGAACCCCGGCCTGGCGGCGGATAACCAGGCTTTCCGGGTTCAGCAGGCAGCCGATTCTGGCGTTGGTGTCTTCGATTAAAAAGGCGACGCGTTCCATGGATTTCCTTTGTGTTCGTCATCGAGTCGCCGCAGGTGCTCGATTTTGTGTGCGTCCACCCCGGATGGTTGACTTTCCAGAGGATTCGGGAGCGATATTTCTCCAGCTGGCGGCTTAGCGCTTAAACGGGGCCAGCGCGCGGCAGGCTGGGCATCCCGGTCATATTCGGGTACCGTTTCCCCCGGCAGGTTGGGCCATTCCAATCGGGCCGCCGGCATTTTTCTTTCAGCGGCTTCGCCGGTCGGTGGACGCCGAGGGCGTGTCCGCGCGGCTGTCGGGACAGTCGCCCGGATCGGGTCGCGGTCATGTGCGGCCGGTTCATCCGGCGGCGCTGCCCCCCCTGCGCCGGGGTTTGGCTCTGGTGCTTTGAGAGCCGCATCCGGTTTCGGGTGGGGTGCAAAGACCGTTTGCGGATATTGCGGCTTGTCGATCGCCTGACCGGCGTTGCTCCGCACGGGCCTCGGGCGGCCTGTTGCCTTTTGAAGGATCGTCCGGGTCCGCCTGACGGGCTGTTCCGGCGCGGTGCTCGCTTTGGCAGCAACCGGCGGCTCCTCCGACTGGCGGGGGAATCTTCTTTGGACTGCACGGGGCGCGGCCCTCAGGGGCGTGAGGCCCACGGCCACACGGCGGTCCGGTGTAAATTCCCTGGACCGGTCTGCGGTTGTCGGCCACCCGGCGTCATGCCGTCTTTCTTGATGGGGCGCATACCCGGCCTGCCCGCGCGAAGTTTTTACAGGATCTGGCGCGCAACGCTGGTGCAGCTCGACTGTGCCGGTCTGGGGCGATGGACGCGTATGCACTGCGGCATTGTCTTCCGGCAGCCGGAATTGCGCCGTCGCCACGGTGGGCGATCCTGATGAATCATCCACATGGCTCTGACCTGCTGTAAGCGAATCCTGCTGCCCGTCGCCCTGATCCCCGCTCCCCGGCGGCACCCGGACCGGCTCCGGCGGGTCAATTCGATTTTCGGCGTCTGGAGCCTCCCCGGCACCGGTATCCCCGGGGGACGAGCGGCGATCCCCGGGGTGTCGGCCGGCAGGTTCATCAATCCCCGTGCCGGTTCCGGCAAGCGGGGCGGCCGCCCGGGTGCCGGCCGTTGTGAAAGCGCCCGATTCCAGCAGTTCGGGGGCATGGCGCTTGACCAGCTTTACCCAGTGGTCCGGCGGCCCTCCGGGGTGTGCCGATCGGGCCTTTCCCGCAGCGCTCTCCGGTCCGTCCGCGGCGGGCTTTTGCCCTTCGGTTGTCGCTAGACCGTCAACGACGGCCTGGAGCCGCTTTTGGGCGGCAACCGCCAGTGCGAACAGCCATTTGCGCAGGTGTTTGACCGGCGAAACCATCATGCCCGTTCGATGCCTTCATGGGCAAGGACCAGGGTTTCGATGGCCACACCCTGGGCATCGCCTCTGAGCTGGGCGCCGCGCCAGGCCGTCGGCCAGGCGGCGTGCAGGTTCCAGCGGGTGTTTTCCTGCTGCCCGTCGGGTGCCAGCAGGATAATGGACATCTCCTTGCGCTCCACGTTGCCCTGCACCGTGACCATCAGCCACTCCCAGAGCTCGGTCGATTCGCTCATACCCCATTTGAGGGTGACGTCTCCGTAGGAAACCCGGCCCGGCAGCTTGCGCACCGCGGCGGCCGCACCGCCTTCACGATAGGGAATCGATTCGACCGCAACGCTCAGGCCGCTGACTTCGGTGAAATAGCCCGAAGTGACCCCCTGGATATCAATGACAAAATTATAAGATCGATAAATATCAGTCTCTGGCATGATTGGTCTCCTTAACCTTCAGATGCTTCCGCGCTTGCCTCGCCGCCTCCGGCCTCTTCTTCGGGGCCGCCGCCGATCCACTGGGAAATGCGGAAGATGATAAACTCGGCGGGTTTGACCGGCGCAATGCCGATTTCGGTTACCAGTCTTCCGGCATCGATGACCTCGGGCGGATTGGTTTCGTCATCACATTTGACAAAAAAGGCCTTGTCGGGAGTATCGCCCTTCAGGGCCCCACTGCGCCACACCAGGGTGAGAAAGGCCCGGATGTCCCTTTCGATCGCCTTCCAGGTGCGGGAATCGTTGCTCTCGAACACAATCCAGCGTGTGCCGTTTTCAATGGACTCCTCCACCATGTTGAACAGCCGGCGAACGCTGATATAGCGCCATTCGCTGGCTTCCTCGGCCAGGGTGCGCGCACCCCAGATGCGGATGCCGGCATCCGGGAAGAAACGAATGCAATTGACCCCGGCCGAGTTGAGCGCGCCCTGCTCGGCGCGCGTCACCTTGTAGGACAGGTCGAGGGCGCCCCGGATCGGCTCATTGGCCGGGGCCTTGTGTACACCGCGGGTCGCGTCCGTGCGCGCGTAAACGCCGGCCAGGTGGCCGGCAGGCGGGGTGGGCACGATTGAACCGCTCGACAACGGGTCCCGGGCCATGATGTAGGGAAAGTAGAAGGCCGCGCAGTTGGTCTGGCGCGGCCGCAGACCTTCTGGCGGCGTTCCCGCCCCTTTTTTATCGTCTTTATCGTCCTTTTTGGGGGCCGGCTTTCCCGCGCCGGCGGTTCCCACTGTTTTAAGAGCCTCCAGCCGGGAAATCTCAAAGGGGGCGTCCAGAATGGCGAAGCGGTCTCCCATTTTTTCGCAGTGGGAGATGATGGCTTCGTAGGACGCAATATCGGTGTAGCCCGGGGCGGCGACGATCTTGGCCTCATCCACTGTCTCGAGGGCTGCAATCCCAGTGCGTTTGCGTTCATCCCCGGCAACTGGATTGCCCTGGCCGACGTTGAGGACAAAACAGCGGCTGCCCCCGTTGTTGAAAAAGCCGTACACCGCCCGGGCCAGGTCGGTACCCGGGCTGTCCTCGTCGACGAATTCCCGGATAAACTGGGACCAGTTGCTAACGGCGACCGGTTCATTTAGGTGTGTGCCCGCAGCGGGCGCCACCCCCAGAAACGCGGCCGTGCTGGTGCCGACCATCGCGATGGGCCTGGCTCCTCCGGAAATTTCTTCCATGTAAATTCCAGGTGTCAGATAAGTTGGCATGTTAAACCTCCAATACGTCGAAATGAATAATCAATGGTTCTTGTTTGGTCCTGCTGAAATCGACCTTTTTAACTAGCTCCCGGCCGCGGGCGAGGATTCGGACCTTTTTGACGGCTGGCTGGGCCGGAACCGAGGCAAAGATGAAACGTCCCCTGCGGTCGGTTCGGGCGGCCAACTTGTGGCCGGGCAGCTCCACCCGGGCATTGGCAAGGGGAATCTCTTCCGGCCCCACGACGGTTCCCTCCCTGCTCATCAGGGGGGATTGCCGTACCTCGATCGGCTGGCGGATCAGCTTCACTCCTTCTTCCGGCCGCTCGAGCCGCAGCGGTAAACGCAGCAAGAATGACGGCAGCGGAACGCTGCCGAAGGCTGTCCAGATGTCGACCGGCACCGGCTCCAGCTCCACTTCGTATTCGGGGTGCTCCATGGCTGCAAACAACAGTCGGCCCAGCATGTTGTGGGCATCGGCCGGATCATTTGCGCGGCAGGTGACCAGGTAGCGCAGCAGCACCTGCAGGGGCGGGCGACGGCTGCCGCGGCTCGGCGCCGAAGGAAGAAGATCTTTTAGGTAAAGCCCGACAGTTCTTTTGTCTCCCGGGTCGCTGGGGGGCAGCAGCGACACCTCGACACCTTCGGTTAGAACGCTGCCGACCCACTCGCTCAATCGCTGGTCCACCTTTTCGATCATGGTTTTGGAAATGCTCCGAGTAAAATATGCCCCGATTGTCAGCGGCATTAAGAATTGGCATTTCGACCTTGGAAAACCGGTCCCGTGCACGACACACGGCAGTCGTCCTGAACTTTCCGGCATCCAAGGGTTTGAAACATATTCGTGTTTGGCAGGATAACTGAAGCCAGTGTAAAGTGATGCAGGACCGCTGCGAGAATATGAGCCTGTGTGAAAGAATTAAAGGAAGCAATCCATTTTTGAATCGAATCGGAGTTTGCAGGGATGAATTATCCTACCATAACCAGCTCTCTTTTTTATTAGCGAGAAATAAACGATTTACAAAGTTGGTAATTCAAGAAAATTGCCCATACCGCTAATTACTAGCGGACAATGTTTTGAAAAAGGTTTTAAGGTGACAGCCGTCGAAGAAGATTATCCTCATTGAGCTAGAAATCGCTCAACAGATTATTACTCTATTGAAGTATTACTGATATTGTTTAAGAGCTGAACAGGTCGCGGGTAGGTCGTTTAACAGATTACGGCTTCCGGACGAACGGGGTCGAATATCAATGCCTTTACCTTTAGCATCAAACCGGTAAAAGTCAAGCTTAAAACCGCTGGGGATTGCCTGGTGCATAGGCCTGGAGCTCGAAGAAAGCAGCATAGTAAATCCAGCCGAAGAATCCCTCGACCGCCGACTGGGGTGCCGGCCTGAAATAGGGCTTCGATCGCAGTTTCAAAAGCCACAGCAAACCGCCGACAGTAAATGTCCGGACTACCTGGATGGAAAAGGTAACGGCGTAGTTCAAACCGAATATGGCCAGGTAGAAAACACCGCATATCCTGGCCTGCAGCTGGTGCATGCGCTCATGCTGGCCGGCCCTGCCCATGTTTATGGTTCCGAGGGTTTGCAGTACTTTGCTTCCCAAGCCGCTGCTGCCGTCAGACGGCAGGTAGACGATTCAACTGATTCAAAATATTTTCTATTTTCAGGATATTAAGCTGGGCTATTCAGCCATTCCGATCATGGTGAAGCCGGCCCAGTAGCGGGGTTCGGGATAGCGCTGCCGTGTTTTCGCCATGGCCAGTTTCAATGCCAGCCCTTTGTTGCCGTGATCGAGGTACTGGCGGTAGAAATTGACCATCAAGTCCCGTGTCGACCGGTCGTCCACCCGCCATAGACTGACCAGCAGGGAGCGGGCCCCTGCCGTCAGGAAAGCCCGGGTAAAACCGATCAGGCCCTCTCCGGTCAGCTGACCCAAACCGGTCTGGCAGGCACTGAGGGTCACCAGGTCGGCATCGAGATCGAACAGGTTGATAACGGTGCGCGCATCCAGCCGTCCGGGGTAGGATATTGACTTTACCGCCGGCATCACCCTGCTGTGCAGCATTTTCTTAATACCGGACAGGGTAATCGGGTAGCGGTGATCGATATTGAGGGAAACTGTTTCCGATTCCGGATCCAGCTTCAGATCGCTGTCGGCCAGGGCTTTAAGGACGATAAAGGAGCTGAGCGGATCGACGGCACAGCCGAATCCGTGGGTGGCCAGATGCAGCACCGAAAAATTTGGATGCCAGGCATCCAGCCGCATCCGGTCCGCCTGGATGCCGGTGAACAGTTCGGCCTGATGGAATTGGAATAAGTCGGCAATCTCCACGGCTTCCTTCTCGGCCCCGGGCAGCGGGTCCATCGCCAGGGTCATGTTGCAGTTCGTCACCCTGGCAGGCATTTGCGGGTTGCCGACAATCCAGGCGGTCGGATTGCGATGGTCGCTGCCGCGGGCCCGTGAAGCGACCATTTGCCAGGTCGGCACGGATGCGGCATAGGTCAGGACATGCCGGTCGCCGAAATATTCTCCGTTTTCGTCGCGCAGCGCAGCGAAGGACAGCAGCCACAAAGACCGGTGGGGTATGATGACGACCGGCTCGCGGGGATCGGCGGGCAGCAGCGCCCGGACCGGCTCGATCAGCAATTGATACAGCTGTCGGGATAGTTGCGCCTCGTCAGGCGCAACGGCGGCATCCTGCGTCGACATGGTCAGCCCGCCGGCCGCCAGAGCCACGCCCCGCGCCTGGTCGACATTCATAGCGCTGCGATAACGATCAACTAAACCTGCCAGCGCTGCCGACTTGATATCCAGGATGACGCCTGCGGTCATCCGTTGAGACCCTGACGGATGAACGAGAACCACCGTTCGATCAGCCAGAACATAGGTTTGAAGAAACGTCACTGGCGGCGGGGTCACCGGCGGCCAACGTCTGGGCGCAGTGCGGTCTTCCTCGAACCGCAAGGGCCGGCCCGCGATGCCGACATCCACGCCCGCCGACATTTGTGTTTGGGGGCTCGCCGACATTTCCAGCGGACGCGAATCGGCAATATGATCGGCGTATTCATAGCGATAAACCGGCCACCTATCGCCGTACAAAAACGGCCCGGCCGCCAATCTGCCCGGTATTTTGCCCCGGCGGGACCGCCTGCCTTCCAGCAACTGCTTCAGGGCCCGGGTCCGGCTCCCTTCGATGGCCTTGCGGGCGTGGACAAAGTCACCGTTTCGGCGGGCCAGATCCAGGGCGGCATTCACGTATTCGTCCGTGATGGCGGCATGATTTTCCAGAATCGCCACCTTGCCCTGGTCCGTAAAATAGCGGCGGCTGTGCCGGTCCACAGCCGCCATGTACTTTTCGTAGTGCCGAAGGGCTGTATTCAAGTCGCCGAGCCGGTGGTACGTTTTGGCCAGACCGCCATTGGCATGCCAGGCGGTTGTGTTATCAGCGATCCGGCGGTTGAGTTCCAGGGCTTGCAGATAGTGGGCTTTGGCCTGCTCCAGATCATCGTGCTGAAAATAGGCGCTGCCCAAATGGGCCAGGGCGCGGCAGCGGCCGGCTCGATCTCCGGCAAGTTCATAAAGGGCCGCAGCCCTTTTCAATTCGGCGATGGCCTTTAGGGTGTGGCCCGTTTCGCGGAGGTGAACCCCTAAGGCGAGCAGTGACCGGCGGGCTGCCAGCAGGTCCGAATCGGCATCGATCGCACTCAGAGCTGCTTTCAGCCGGGCATCGGCATCGTCAAAGCGGCGCTGTTTGATGGCACTCCAGGCCAGGTTGGCCTGGATTTGCGCACCCGTTACCTGTGCCTTTGACTTGTGAGCTATCTCCAGGGCTCGCTGGTAGAGGGCATCCGCCTGGGGATACTGATCCTGGTTCAAATACATGTTGCCGGCGTTTATCGCCAGGGCTGTGGCAAGCTCGCTTTCCAGGCCCTGCGGGGATGGGCCCAACCGTTGTGATAGGTTTGGGATCTCACCGCGATACAGATCGGTGCCGACAGGCGGGCCTGCAGCAGGGGTATAGGCTTTTTCACTGCTGCTCAACTCCTCCAGGGCCTGCCCGAGAGCAGTGGCACTGCCTTGGTGGGTAGCTAAAATCTTCAGACCCTGCTCGAATTGGACCAGGGCCTGCTGGAAACGGCCTGCTTTTTCGTAGATATTGCCGATAAGGTAAGACAAGACCCCCAGGGCAATATAGTCCCGGTCGGCTTCGGCCAGAAGGTAGGCCGCTTGAAGATGCTCGATCGCTTGGCCCAATCGCACTTGCGACACCAGGGATTCCGCCAGATCAATCTGCGCGATGATGCCTTTCTTATCGACCGCCTGTTTTTGGGCTTCCAGCACCGGCACGCTCAGCAGAGCCGGGAAAAATAAGACCGCGATGAATAGTGATTTGACCCTTTCCCGTCGTCGAAAATGAATGGGGCGGGCTGCCTGCCTGACAGTATTACCGACCTTATGGGCTCTAAAAATTGTCATCGTTTTTTCTAGTCCGGGTCTCCTTTGCTAGGAATTAATATTAACAGACACGCTGTCAAGAAGGGCTGGTTTTTCATTGACTCATTTTATGACTCCGTGTTAGGGGGACAGAATATAAGCCGGAAGCACGAACATATCTCTAAACTCGAGCACACGCAAAGATCGCCTTCTTAGAATTTACTTCGGACAGCCCAAAAAAGCACGTCTATCGGTAGCGCATACCCCCCACAGCACAAACGTGCGCATCTGCGAGAATCCGCTTTCTGCTTGAACTAATTGGAATTATGCATCCACATCTAGTTAAAATAAAAACTTCTCAGCAACTCATCCGAGTTACTCTCACGGGTGACGGAGGCAAGAGATCATGCGCTTAACTGCCGTTTCATTAACAGTAATCACACTATTTCTAGCTTGTGCCGCGCCCATGCCCGATCAGGGCGGTCTCAGCGACATCTTTGAAATTCTCGAGAAGCAGGGCTATGAGGCCAATGTCGGCCTTGCGGGGATTTATGAACCGGGCAACGTTCTGCAAACCAAACAGGAGGGCGGCGATGGGCAGGCAGCCGCCCTGGCAAGTCCGATCGTATTTAGCTGGGGTTCGGATTGCTTCCCCCGTCACAGCCCCCGCATCTCGCCCTTCGTTCTTCCCGATTCCCAGGGTTCCCAGGCCAACTCGATCAGCATCGGTGCCAGTGTGCTGAGTCTGCTGGTTCCATCGCTGAAGTTCAATCGTCAGACACTGGCAAACTATCGGCTTGACTTCGAAAACACCCAGGTACACACTTTTGCCAAGGGAGACCTCTCGCGCCGGTTTTCCGAGAAGTGTGTCCAGGCCCTGGCCCAGGCGGTTGAAGACGGCGATAACATCGAGTGGTTTGCGATCATCATCGAGGCCGTCATCGCCGATGCGATGACCCTCGAGATGAACTGGCAATCGGGTTCCTCGCTTGACGCCCGCGCAGCACAGCGAAACCAGATCATGGGCCAGCTCGGTTCCATTCTGAACGGATACAGCGACGGCATGCGGCAGTCCGGTGCCGGGCTGGCGCTGGCCCAGGATAACGAAAAAAGAAGTGTCATAAAAACGACCAGTCCGCTTATTGTGGGGTACCGGATCCGCCCCCTGCAGCCGGTATATCAAAAGTAAACAGATACGTTCGAATACGTTTAAATGCGGCTGCAATCCCGATTTTGGAGGTGATACCAAAGGATTGTGCGAAATTTTTTCTACCGGATAGCGTCGGTTCTGATCCTCGTCCTGGCTTCGAGCGGAATTACTGCGGCTGCCGCGGCGCCTGCGATGACGGCCAAGGACAAAAAAGTGCCGATCCATCGGCCCGCGGGTTTAGGGACTGAAGATAATCTGCGGGGCGTATACTACAGCACGACCGAGCAGAGCCCGCCAATCCCCGTAGGCCGCCTGGCCGTTTTGCTTTTGGAGAAGGGGGGCGGTTCCCGGCCAACCGATCTTCATCATCGCTTTCACACCGGTGAAAGCTTTCGCTTCATTATTTCATCCAACCGGGACGGCTGGCTGTATATCCTCCATCGTCCCCCCCGGGGTGAACCCCAACTGCTCTGGCCGCGGGTTAATTCCGGTGAAAACATGACCCGTCTGGACCGCAACCGGGTGCAGGCCGGTCAGGAGTTAAGGGTACCGTCCAGCCCCGGCCGGTTTGTATTCGACGACGAAGTCGGCAATGAGTATTTTTATGTCGTCATACGCCCCACGCGACGGCCGCCGGAGTTGACCGCCATGGGAGGTCCGCCGCCTTCCGGCAGCGGCGATCCCGTTGAAACGACTTCGGGTGCGGGCGCCAAAGAGACGAACACTGAAAAACCGGCCGAAGATCGGCCTCAGCGCCCCATGGGCGGTCAGAAAATTGTGCAATTCAGCGTTCGGGGGGCCAAAGATTCGATCCGCGGGGTCGTCTATGATCCCGGCCCGCAGGATGCAGATCCCCATACATATTTTTCATCCCTTGCCGATGACGGCTCCGAGGATATCGTATTTGAATTCAAACTCATTCACGACCGGTAAAAAAAATTGATCGGCGACTGGGACCGTTCCTCACTTCGTGTAGCGAAATTCGCGCCATTTGCTGGCCAGACCGTCTTTGCCGGCCGAATTCACCGCCCAGACCCGCCAGCGGCCCGGCTGGGCCCCGACGAAGTTAAAGGTATAGCCGGTCTTTAAACCAGACTGTTTCTTGTACGGATGCCATTTGTCGCCGGATTTGAACTCGATTTCGACGGTGTAGTGCTTGGCGCCGGCAACGGGCTTCCAGCTGAGTTTGGTTTTGCGCGGGTAGTGGTGGTAGACGCTGCCGTGGGCTGGGGCTATCTGCACAGGCGCCGGCATGAACTTGGCCAATTTCATAACCGTGGACGGCACCACCACCAGGCCTGGTTGCAACTTTTTAGGATTTACCTTAACCGAGACCGATTCTTGGGTTTGCTCCCCTTCTTCATTGGTTGCAACTAAGGTGTATGTGGTTGTTGCTGTCGGCCGCACCCGTTTGGTGCCGCTCAAAGAAACGCCGCCGAGCCCGGGAATCTGTGCCCGCACGGCGTTGTTGGTTCGCCACTTCAGGGTTGCGGTGCCCCCCGCGGTAATCGGAGATGTCGCCCTAAAACTGACAATTTCAGGAGCGGGTACCACTACCCGGATCGTCAGTTCCCGGGTTGTCATTACGCCCTCGGCGTTGCTAGCGATCAGAATGTAGCGGTGATCCTGCTGCGGCCTTACCCTGAGCGAGCCCGAAGGTTGAACCCGGTCGCCGTCGATATTAACTTCGGTTGCGTCCAACACCTGCCAGCGCAAAATAGCGCTTTCCCCTTTTTGGATCGTTTGGCGCTCAGTTTCAAAGGATAGAACTTGCGGAGAACGTGCGCTGACGGCTATCGTGACCACTTTTTCGGCCGCCTTGCCCTGCTCGTTTTCGGCAATTAATGTATAGGTTACGCTGGAGGCGGGCCGAATCTGCATGGCACCGGATAACTCAACCCGACCGAACCAGTCGATGTGAACCGACCGGGCATTTTCGGTCTGCCAGCTCAGGGTTGCGGCTTCACCCTGGCGGATCTGGGAGGGATCGACGTTAAAGGAAACGATTCTCGGTGCCTCGGCCACCACATTCACCCAGACTTCCCTTTGGACCGTTCGACCCTGTCTGTTTTGAGCGATCAGCACGTAATTCGCAGATTGGCCGGGTTCGATCGGCCATGAGCCCGACAACTCAACCCTGCCAAAGCCGGCGATTTCGACGTGCTCCGCATCCTGTGTCTCCCAGCGCAGAACCGTTGGCTGCCCCCTGGCAATTTCAGGCGGATCGGCAATGAAAAAATGAATTACCGGTGCAGCCGCAGCCGGCGGCTCTATCGGCTCCAGCTTGGCCCATAGGACGACAGCCTCGCCGGGCTTCAATTCGACCTGTTCTTCAAAGGGCCGGTATCCTTCCTTTTCAACGATTACGGAATGCAGCCCTGGTTCTAGCTCCACATCCAGGCGGGTACTGCCCCGGGCCTGGCCGTTTATGTAAACCGTGTCGTTATAAACGTTGGAACGAACGGTAAGAACCGTTTTGGCAACCGGCTGGGGATCGGTTGCGGCCGGCTCGGTCGGTGTCACCGACGTTGACGAGGTTTCCTCTCCGGTCGGCTCGGTCTGTGTCACTAGAATTGATGAAGTCTGGGCCGTCGATTCGGGTTGCAACAGCACGAACTGGCCATCTGAGTCGGGTCCGCTGACCAGCCGGGCAAAGGCCGGTTCCTGCTGGCCGATGAATTTAAGCTTCGGGTATATCTGGCCGAAAAAAAGGTACTCCAGGTCGACCATCGGGTAGGTGTTCTCTTTCAGTGCCTGCTTCAGAAGGCTGGCAAAATCACTGCGATCCGGGACTTGCTCGTAGCCACCCGAGGCGATGATCTGCCGGCTGCGTTTTTGGGCCAGCTTGGCAAGTTTTTGCTGGTATTGCTGGTAGTCATCGCCGGTCGGGCCTCGGTGGCCGGGGGTTGGGCCCGATCGTGCCAGCGCCCCGCCGTAACAGGAATCCGTCATAACGATAACGCTTTTGGCTTTGACACCGGGGCCTGTCAACAGGGTTTTAATGTTTGAAAATGAAATCCAACCGAACTCATCGTACAAGCCGCCCTCCGCTGGTATCCAATACCCCGTTTCGGTGAGGGGGTCGAGCTGCCCGTGACCGGCATAGTATACCAGGAGATTGTCGTTTTTACCCAGCGACTCCAGCTTTTGACGCAATCCGCCGAGAATTTTACTGCGGGTCGCTTTTGCTCCGGACAGAAAAGTTACCCGTTCGGAGGCGAAACCGTATCTGTTGATTAGGATCTGGCGTATGTCGCTGGCGTCCTGCTCGGCAAACTTCAGCCGCGGCCATAAGCTGTAATCGTTAATCCCGATGATCAGCGCATGGTAGGCCCCGAATTCGACCGCGGAACTAACCTGAGGAGCAGGCGCCACACCTCTCTCGCCTTCGCCCTCCTGGCTCGCGATATCTGCCGGTGCAAGTGTAAGCAGTAACATTCCTAGACAGGCGTTGGCCGCGATTTTGAACAGTTTTGAAATCCTCTGAGAACCGCGTCGGCCCGATCCGATTGGGGTGCGATGCAATAATCTTTTGGGTTGACGTCCGCTGATGGAATCCATGACAATTCCTCCTTGGGGCGGCAGTTTGAATCTGATTCAGGAAACGGGGTGATCCACCGGGTCTGCTACTGGCATGCGGGTATGGTTTTGCATCCGGTGTCTTTGTAAAACTCAAACCCGGTGTTCGCCTGGGCGGCTTTGCGCTCGCAAAAAGCCTTGTTGGTATAAACGCACTTCGGCTTGGTTGTTTTCCAAACACAACAGCCCCTGTCACTGTCGCTTGCCAAAATTACTTCGTGCACATTATCGGCGCCGTCACAGGCCGTGTCGTCACTGCAGGTTTGCTGGTAAAAAGCATCGTCTGACAGGCCGGAAGCGGTGCGACTGTAGTCGTCGTCAGCGGCTAGAAGGCTCCCGGGCACGAGGATCATTGCTGACGCCAGCGCCACTCCGATTATAAAATTTTTCATCATGGCTCCTCCTTGTCTGTTACGGCGGTGTATTGGTCTCGATTGTCTGGGATAAGCGCCACAGCCTTCTGATGGTATCGAATTGCCCGGAAAGGAACGATGAATGGCACACGTGTTTCAGCAGGAGATAGGGTCGCCGAGTCGATCGAGAATGCGAACAATTTGGTTTAGAGATGGAAAGGCTGTACCAGCAGTATTTTGCCCTACTAATTTTGTCAAGCTAAAATTGTCAACAGGGCAGGACCCGTTCTCTGACGGTCCTTTGCGCCGAATCGCGAAGGCCTCATCAGGCAGCGGTTCTTTCACAAAAGATAAGAACCTTCACCCGGTTCGCAACCTTATTGGAAAACAAAGACCACGAATTACCGGTTGACTTGCCGGTGCCGGATAAATTATGGTATCTTGCCTACACCATGAAGCAGGAGGCGGCAGCGCATCGATTTTGAATTGGAACGCTGCCGGTCCCCAAATTCACTACAGGATGCCGACGAGTATCACCCATGGACTTAATCGCAAGAGTAAACGAATTGCTTGAAAACGGACAGAACTTGTGTCTGGCAACGGTGGTCGCATCGCAAAGCGTGGAGATTCCTCCCGCCAGCAAGGCGATTGTGCTTGGAGACGGCAGTGTGGAAAGTGATTTGAACATCCCGCATCTGGAACCGGCAATTCGTGACCGGGCTCTTGTGGCGATCAACCGCAAGCAAAACGGTGTGTTTGAAATTGATGAGGGTATCCGTGTTTTTTTTAATATTCTCTCGCCGGAGGCCAGGCTGCTGATCTGCGGTGCCGGTCATATCGCCGTGCCCCTGGCGCGCTTTGCCAATGATGTTGGATTCAGTGTCACCGTGCTCGATGATCGCTCAGATTTTGCCCGTCCTTCACGGTTTCCCGGCAGCGCCACCATCACCGAAGACTTTAGCATTGCTCTGCGGGATATGCCGCTGGGACCGTCGACCTATGTGGTGATAATCACGCGGGGCCACGAGCACGATGTAGACTGCCTGGTGGAGATCCTGCCCAAGGAAACCGCTTATGTGGGATTGATCGGCAGCCGACGGCGGGTGGCTTTTGTTCTCCAATGGCTGGAGGAAAAGGGATTCTCCAGTCATCAACTGGAAAACGTGTTTACACCCATCGGCCTTCCCATAGGTGCGGAATCGCCGGAGGAAATTGCGCTTTGCATTGTCTCGGAGCTGGTCTGCGTTCGCCGCAAAGGCAGCACCCAGGCGCGGGCCCTGAGATCCGCAGCAGGTATCTAACCATGATTGATCGCGAGATTTTTCAAAAACTTACCGACCTTCAGAAACAAGGAATCGAAGCCGCGCTGGCGACCATCGTCGAAACTGCCGGTTCCACACCGCGTGAAGCCGGGGCCAAAATGATTATTTGTGCCGACGGCACCCTGTACGGCACCGTCGGCGGCGGTTGCGGTGAAAGCGAAGTTAAAAGCGCCGCCCTGCGCTGCCTGCTCACAACCCGCACACCGGAGCTGGTCGAAGTAAGCCTTCTGGACGATCTGGGAACCAAGGGTGCGGATGTTTGCGGGGGGCGCATGCTGATTTTTGTTGAACTAGTTGATTCTTCTCCAAGTTAGTCGAAGGGTCGGGGAGTTTCTCCCCGCCATTGTCCAGGGCATCATTTAAGCGCCCGGCGCCATCTGACGCGGTGTCCGTCCGGGGTATGCGCTCGCCCCAGCCGTAACAAATTCGTACCGGACGCCGTACACGCCCCCTATCCCCTGCGCTGGATCCACAAAGGCAGCGACAAAAATCTGCGCCGGGGGAGAATGTCTTCCGGGGCTGCCACGGATCCAATCGAGGCGGGATAGCTGCCGTGCCCAAGTTGCGCGGTCATATTGTTACGGCTGGGGCGAGCGCATACCCCGGACGGACATAGCGGGGATTGAAAAACTCCCCGACACCTCAGTTCGTTGGTTTAATGGGGCTGTGGATATTGTTTGTTTTGTTGTCATTTGGTTCTTGAAATTCATTAAATCGAAGGACTCTGCTTGATGACAACACCAATCAGGTGTTGTTAATACATTGACGGGACACGACCCTGACGGCGGTGCAAATACAAAGGGTGGTTCAGGCCGAACCACCCGAAAAAAAGAGAGGAAGAGAGGTCGATATTTGGTAGCCCCCCTCATAGGCTATTTTCTTAGCAAAAAACATCGCGAATTCAATAGGGTCAACACCTTATTTTCTCAATATAAAAGGTGTATTTTTTTACTTCATGAAACGGCGTCGAATTGCTTCCTGCTGTCGGGGCGACAGGTTTTCCCAGTTGTCCAGCTCTCTTTCAAGTTTTTTACGCTCTGCCGGGGGTAGGTGGCGCCACTTCTTATACAGCTGATTGTAAATCTTGCGTTCCCGGGGAGACATGTCGTTGAGCCGATCCATACGCCGGCGCATCTTTTCTTTCTCCTTTGGAGACAGCGACTGCCACTCTTTATATTTGCGGCGCAATTTTTCTTTTTCTTCCGGAGACAAGTCCTTCCATTTCTTATCTTTTTTCGACAGCACCTCATTGGCTGAAAAAGCGCCTTCGATAGGCAGCATAGGCTGAATCGAGAGGGGCTCGGGATGGAGCCCGGAGCCGTAGCTCCAGCACGGGCTGCAGAACAACAAAACCGCAAGACCGGCGGCTGCCGAACAAATCCATCGATTACGAAAGATCTTAAGCCAGACCGTGCCCATACCCATCTTGTTTCATTCCCCTGGTATCGTTTTCCATGTCCCACTGGAGATCGTTCTCACTGCTCGCATCCACCACCCGGGACAGTTTTTGGATGGCTTCCATGTCTTTTAATAGTTCGAGATTATCCAGTATCTCCAGATCCTTGTCGCTTAACATGAGCTCTTCATCCTGGGTCATCGAGACCGGCGCCGATCCGGTCGTTTGGTTTAAATCCAGGTTACCCAGAACGGCAACTGACACCAATAATGCAGCGGCGATTGCTGCAGCCGGCACCAGACGCGCGGGCATGATATCCGGAAGCGGCCACCACCGCCTGAGTCTGTGACCGGCCGCCAGTTTGCGGCTGATATCGGCGGCCATCGCCCTTCCCGCCTGGGGCGACAACTCCGGGATTTCCTCGGTTTGCCTGACCTTGGCCAGTACCGACGTTAGCTGCCGGTGTTCGTGACGGCAGGCCTCACACGCCGCCAGGTGGTTTTCAACCTCCCGGTCGCCGGCAGGATCCAGCTCGCCGTATATGTACAAGGTTAAATTTTCTTTCAGGTGTTCACATGGTTGCATGGCGACACCTCCTTAAATTCCGGCCCAGCCTTTTAACTGCTTCTTGACGGTCCGGGTGGCTCGAAAAAGATGGGTTTTGACCGTACCTTTCGCCAGGCCCATCGATTCCGATATCTCAGCTATACTCATTTCGTGAAAAACTTTCAATTGAAATATGGTGCGCTGTTTTTCGGACAAGTTATTAAGAACGCGTTTGACATCGCCTTTTAGCTGTCGGTGGCTGGCAGTCTCCAGTGGGTCGCAATGGCGCCCGCTGTCGGCAATTTCTTCCAGCGCCACACCGTTATTTTTTTTCGGAACGCAGCGGGAAAAAGATGTTCTGCCACCGTCGCCTGCGCCGGCGGGCATCGATGCAGGTGTTGATCAAGATGCGGTAAAACCAGGTGTAAAAGGAAGATTTTCCTTTAAACTGCCTGATTCTGCGAAATGCCTGTAAAAAGGCGTCCTGGGTCCGATCCCGGGCGTCTTCGGCATCGCCCGACAGCATCTGGAAGGCAATGGCATATGCTTTTTGCTGGTACCGCAAGACCAGCTGCTCAATGGCCCAGGCATCATCGGATTTCGCCCGGCGGACGAGCGCTTCGTCAGAATATTCGGGTGTAGAAGAAATCGGCACGGTTTCGGAGCGGCCATTTGCAGGGGAAGTTTGCCTCGCAAGATTTAAGTGCTTATCAGACACGCGGTTGACCTTTAGTGCCCAGGTGTTGACGGTTTGCCATCCATAAAGTCCATTGAACCACGAGCACAGCCCGGAGATTGGGTGTCAACTCCGGGCTGTCGGACGGTTTTTGAAACCACTTCGCTGATCTTTAATGATACAACTTCCGGCGCTGGATTACAACTTACCAGGTCCGTTTGGTTCCGATGGTGAACTCGACTCCCGGTTCGCTGATCGTCGCCGCTATGGAAAATTCGTTGAAGGGCGCATCGGGCGCATCGTCTTCATAGGAATTTTCACTGTAGAACCGGTCATGGCGATAGTCAGGTCGATGCCTGCGATCCATTTGTGGCGGTGATAAAAGCGGTGATGCCGCCAGTAGCGCAGGGCCGGGCGCTTCCGGTAATGGTGCCGGTGATGGTGTCTGTAAAAATGCTTGCGGTAGCGTTTGATTTTGTGCCGGTAGCGGGCCGGCCGGTGATGGTCTCTACCCCTGTGATGTTTGGCCTCGATGCGCTTTGCGGGCCGCGAGTCGCGGTGCCTGCCTCTGTCCCTATCCGCCCAGGAAGCACCCGCGAACAAAAACATCAACACCGTCGCCAGCATACTGATTTTCAATAGTCTCGTTTTCATGGTTTGGCCTCCTTTGTTCGAATTTTATTGGTTTAGACGTACAAGAGGCCAAAAAGGTTTACATAAAACTTATAGAAGTTGGTTTTTGGGGTAATTTAAGAAAATTCAATACGAAGGAGACTTTGGTGCGGGTGTTTACATAATTCACCCGTGTTCAGGTGTCGGGTGTCGGGTGTCGGCAAGGACGGGTGATCGGAAAAGTGGGCCTGGAGGGGGGTGGACGGTTTCACCGAACCGGCGTTTTTTGCGACTGGTTATTGGTAAATCATTGCGAGGATTTACCCGCATACAAATACCGATCAACAAATAACGAATAACACCGAATTAAGCGCTTTGCGCTCAATTCGGCCTTATTCATAAATCAGAGAAATCTGCGGCGTCGGGGGATGGACGATCTTTACCTTACCCATGGCTGTTTGGTGCCGACGCAGAATATCAGCGACGACTTCTTCAACGGTATCCAGCTGCGGCGGTCCGAATACCGTGCCGTAGTGGGCGATCTGCTTTTCTACCAGCGGGGTTACCTGCTCGTGGATGGCCAGCTGCTCAGCGGTCAGTCCCTGGCTCAAGCCTTCGGTGACCAGCTCCACCACGTCATAATCGTATCCCAGATCTTTGTAGTCGCTTTGGCCCGGTTCAAGCCCGGCGGTGGGCACGCGGTTGACGATGGCCTCATCAATTCCCAGAAACAATGCCATTTCCCGGACCAGCCTTTTTGACAGGCCGGCAATGGGGCTCAGGTGAACCGCGCCGTCGCCAAACAGGGTATAATAGCCGATGCCGAAATCTTCGTCCCGGTTGCCGGTACCGGCCAGTATTTTATGCTCGGTGGCGGATTTGGTGGACAGGACATTGGCCCGGACCCTGGAGATCAGGTTGCCCCGGTGGTAGTTGTCTTCGAAAGCTTCCGGGTTGCTCGATCTGAACGCCGCCACCAGGTCTTCGATGCTGTGAATTTCAAACCGGACGCCCAGGGCTTTTGCCAGGGCTTGCGCGTCCCCGGCATCTTCGGTTTTATTGATACGGGACGGCAGGATATAGCCCACCAGTTCGAGGTTTTTCTTTTCAGCTGCGTTGTATTCCGCAAAGGCCCTGTTGATCAGGGCCGCCGTCGTGCTGGAATCGACGCCGCCCGACAGGCCGACGACACAGCCGGTGGCACCGACTTCCAAGATTGCAGCGATGACAAAATCACCGATCTCCCGGCTGACTGTCCGGCAGTCCATGCGGGGTAGCTTTATTTTTTTCATCTTCATATCTCGCGTTATGGCTCCTGTCGTTTTCCCTTATTTCCCTTTTCATAATTCATCGCCGGATTGATTTCAAGAGGACTTTCGTTGCTATGACTGCAGAACCACCTGCATCGATCCTTGCGAGACTGCCAGGGCTGGCGCCGGAAGTTGGGGAGAAACCATGGCCGGCAGGGCCGCAAGATTGGTTTTGTTGCAATTAACAAAGGGGGATTGGAAGAATTAACCGAACAACCCGGATCCGACAGGGATAGAAGTCCCTGATTTGGGTAATACCTATGAGCCTCTCGCAAATCTATCGAGCTCTGATTTGAACACCTTCCATCCCTTGCCGATTTTTTGGGCTCTAATTTTACCGGCGTTGATGTAGTTGAGATAAGTCGGGCGGGAGATTTGGAGGTATTCGCAGGCCTGCCTGGTGTTTAAAATAAGATCTTCGTTTTCTTCAGCCGGGAGGCTGTTCAAGCGCCGGTCCAGGCCGCTTCTCCTGTCCGGGGTTTGGCGACGGTCGTCACTCCTGCGACGTTTCAATCTGGATTTTGGAACCATTTAACGCGACCTTCAAAGCTCTTTGAGCCTGAACTTCTGTCTAGTACCGAATCATCTATCGGCGAAAAATCGGTTTTGCTTGAGTGTCAAAAATGAATTTGCGGTTTTAGCCGGTTTTTATGGTCTCCCCCATCCGAGCTAGATCTTCGGTCTGCCTGGCACCTTATATATGTCTTTAAGAAAGGTTATTAATTCAAAAAATACCATCTGAAAAGTTTTTTTTGGGTTCAACTGTCAATTGCTGTCAATTGCTGTCAACTACTGTAAAGTATTGTGAAAATATAATTTTTGGTATTGATAACTGGTGTCGAACTCTGTTAAGGTGCCGCCCACGAGAAGCATGCTGATTGGAGGGGTCAGCTTGGTTACATATTGCGGCATTACCCGGACTTTAGAAGCGACGCTGGCTGCCAACGACATTGTCGAGGTGAAGAAAAGCGTCTTTTCATATATTCAAAATTACCATTATCGTTTCAATTCGAACACTCGTATTGACCCGGAGCCCCGCCACTCCGTCCCGCCACCCTTTGGGATTTTACACCCGCCACACCCCAAGGAATTAAAAAGCAAAAATTCAGATAGTTATGCTGTTATAACACCATCCGGAGCACGTCAGCTATGAGTTCCGGATTCACTGCTTTCCGGCATCCGAATTCGGATGGTGTCGCCGGTTATTTTACGCGATTATCTGAAGAGAACTTGTGAACCGGATATAGTGGGGACGGCTTTAGTTTGCATCCCGCCGCCTTCCAAGCGGGCCAGCCGCGATGGCTTTTAGCCCGCGGCTAAAAGCCGCCCCCACGAGTGTTTTTTCTCATTGGGCGTTCTTCCAAGGAAAAGGGGGGCTGGCTTGTTATTCATCGCACGCCAAAAAATTATAAAGTGGGGGGGGTCTCTATTCCTGTGGGTCTGGCTGATCGCTTCGATCGGCGGGGCTGCTGTTTCTCATGCTGCTGTGGACATCGATATCCGTTCCAGCGGTGTTCTCCTGGATGGCCAGCAGGAAATTTCATATATCGCCACCGTCAGCGACTGTGCCGATTTGATTTCGATTGCCGTTGCTGCCGGCGATGCAGCACTTGACGTTTCGCCGGCGGAGACGACCCGGATCGAAGGCTCTGCCGGCGGCTGCCGGCTTCAATTCTCCGGCACCGGCGACGGTCGTTTCAATCCCCAGGTGATCCTGAATTTCAGCGATGGGTCATCCCAAACCCATAGCGAGATTTTCGAGGTCGAGAAAAACGCCCCGCAGCTTGTCTTCGATGCCGTCAAGCTGGCCGCAGTGGAAGGCCGTCAATATCTGCTTGTGACGGCCGACGCCGGCGACGATGTCGATATCAGCTATGTGGGGATTGAAGCAACAGGACTGCGCGCTTCCGATCTGCGCGTCGCCGGCGGTGTGGTGGCCCGAGCCAGGGAGCAGGCCTTCGCCGCCACCGGCGGGCAGCAGCGCATATACCCGCGACGCGACGACCAACAACGCTTTGAGCTGTCTCTGGAGCTGTCCTCCGAGTTAAGCGCCGCTGCCGTTGCCCACGACGGGGTTGTCCTGGTGGACATGGTGGCCGTTGATGCCTCCGGCAACCAGACCGCCCTTTCGAAAATATCTTTTACCGGCGAAGATGTGGTGGAAACAGCCGCCGACCTTCAGGTCCAGCCGGCCCGGATTGTTTTTACCAACCTGCTGGAGACGGCCGCTCTCACGCCTTCGGTGGACTATCAGTTCCGGGGGCGCACGCCTTTGCCCGGGCCTGGAACCGGTGTGAGCTACACCTCGTCCCATCCGGAGTTGATTGCCGTGACCGCCGGCGGTATCGTCTATCCCCTGGCCGAGACCACCGACGAGAGTGTTACGATTGCGGTGAGCTACCCGGGTCTGGACCCGGTGACCCTGCCCGTTGAGGTCGATCTGAACAAATACCTGACGGCCCTTAAAGTGGAGCCGTTGAACGCCCAGGAGCAGTGGGTGCTCGAGCGGCTCAACGGCTGGTTTGCCTGGCCCAATGTGGTGGGGGTTTTTGACCAGCCGCCTACGGCTGAAATTAGTTCCCAGTTTCAGCTGGAGTTTTTTCTGGATGAAGGCGCCAGCGGCATTATCGAGATCGATCCCAAAAACGGCCTGCGGGCCAAGGCCATCGTACCGTCTGCCTCCCCGGCCCAACTCACCGTGCGGTTGAAGCATCAACCGGACGTTCTGGCCCGGGTTCCGGTGGTGGCCGTCGATGCCCTGCCGGAGGTCAAGCTCGATCTGCCCGGCCAGGTCAAAGCCGGCCACACCCTGTCACTCTCAGCGGAGGCCGGCGACGATGTCGGTGTTGCCGAAGTTCGCTTTTTCATGAACGGAGCCGAGGTCGGCGCCCGCCGGCAACCGCCCTATGAACTTGCCCTGGAGATACCCGAGACCCTGATCGACGAGATCCTGGTGTTTCACGCCGTGGCCCTGGACACGGCCGGGCAGCAGAACCAGACCCCGGACCGGCCGGTTAAGGTGGTGGCCGATCTCAAGGTCCAGGTCCCCGCTGTCGACGCCGAACTGCCGGCGGCCATGCAGCGCTTTGTCGAGGGCAGCCCCATCCGCTTCCAGGTGGCGCTGGAAACCGGCGGCTATTCGGGCAGCGGCATTTCCTATGTGGAGTTTTTTCTGGACGGCAAGCTCATGGGGCAAAGCCATTTCCCGCTTTACGAAGAGCGCCCCATCGGCCCGGGACAAACGGCGACCTTTGAAGTCTGGCGCCTTGACGGCCTGGTGGGGGCCATTTCAACCAGCGAGACCAGTGCTGCTTTCCATGCCGTCACCCATACCCGCAGCGGCGGACAGGGCACTACCGAGGCCCGCCTGATCCGCATCATCGAAAACACCCCCCCGGCCGTTCAGATTACCGCCCCGGTGCCGGGCGCCTCTGCCAGCGTCGGGCAGACCGTTGATATAACCGCAGAGCTGGCCGATGACACCCTTGCTCTCGGAATGAGCGTGGCCCTTTACCTGAACGGGGAGGCCGTGGACCTCTTCCGCCACGAAGACGCCGATAAGCGCTTTGCCGGCAGCTTCGGGGTTCAGAAAACTTCCCACACCTTCGCCTTTCCTGTGGTGGAAGAGATGCTGGGGACGAGCCTGCGCTTTCATTTGGAGGCGGTCGACTTCCACGGGCTGGTCTCAAAGACCGAAGAACTGGTGCTGCCGGTCAAAGCGGATCAGCCTCCCAGTGTCGCTGTTTCCAACCCGGTGGACGGGGCCCACTTTGTTTCCGGCCTGCCGATCGACATCCGGGCCGACGCCACCGACGATATCAGGGTACAACGGGTGGATTTTTATGTCTCCGACCGCCTGGCCGGATCGGACACGCGCCGTCCTTATGGATTTCAATACGAGACTCTGGACGGGTTGGCGCAGGAACAATCGCTCAAGATATTTGCCGTTGCCGTCGACAGCCGGGGACAGGAAGCCCGCAGTGCCGATGTCTTTGTAACCCTGGGAAAAGATGAACAGCCGCCGGTGGTCAATATCGTCTCACCGGAAATTACCGCCACCGAAGGCGGGGAGTCCCTGGCCGAGGTGATCGAAAACAGCGAAGTCGTCGTCAAAATCGCCGGATATGACAACGTGGCCGTCGACCGCCTCGAGCTGCGGGGCATCGAGCAGCGGGACAGCCAGTATGTTTTGACCGGCAACCCGGAGCATGTGCTGACCGGCGACGCTTTTGCGCCCCAGCAGATTCCGGGGGCCCTGCATGCCTTTTCGGCTTTGAAGCTGGTGCTGACACCTGTTTTTTTCGGGGCGGACGGCCTTGAGCATAACCGCTACCCGGTGGAGGTCACGGCCGTCGACCGCACGGGCAACTCATCCACGGCATCCATGGTGATCGCCGTCGGCCCGGACCACGATCCCGTCATCGTTCGCGTCGGCAGCGACCGGGAGCGCTATTTTGCGAAAGACACGGTGACCCTGGATATTCAGGCCCGCGATGATTTGGCCGTTACGATCCTGATGGTCGATTACTACGTCGATGGTGCGGACACCAGCGTTTTGTCAACCAGCCGCGAGCTTGGCATCCCGGCCGCCAACGTCCAGGAAACCTTTGTTTTGGATCTGGCGGCCCTTCCTAATATAAGCAACGCATCCCACACCGTCCGGGCAGCCGTCGCGGCCGTTGACAACCGCGGCAGGCGATCGGATGCCGGCGGACCCTTTAATTTCGAATTCCAGGTGGCGGCCGACACCAGGGGGCCGCTGGCAGGCATCAGCCAGCCCATCCAGGGCTCGGCCCTTTACCATGGCGAAACGGTTACTTTCCATTGGAAAGCCGTTGACGAGTCGCCGTTGGGCACCATTCAATTTCTGGTAGACGGCAGCCCCATCCATTCCCGCAATCTCAGCACCCGCAGCCAAAGCGGCCAGTTTTCATACACCCTGCCCGCCGCGGGCGAAGAACTTTTGATTAACCTGGTGGTTAGCGATGTTTTTTTCGACCCGTCTTCAACCGAGTTGGATAAAAACCGTTCGAGCACCAACTGGCGCTACTCCCTGGTCAGCGACGAGCCGCCCGAAATATCGATTCGCAATCCGGCTCAGGGATCGCGCCTGATCGAGGGGGAGCCGTTTACCCTGACCGCGGCGGTAACCGACAACCGCACAGTGCAATCGGCCGTGTTCTTTATCGAGCAGGGCGGTCAAACGCTTTTTTCGAAAACATTTTCGGCGGCGGCTGTCGCCTCGGCCCAGGCCGACGGCCGCTATCTCTCGGCCGGCATGCGGGTCCCCCACCGGCCCGAGGGACAGCAGGCTCCCATCACCATCGGTGTGCGTGCCACCGACGATGCCGGATTGAGCGCCGAGGCCTTGCTTGACATGGAGATCCTCGATGATCTGGAGCCCCCCGCATCAGCCTGGACCGGCCGGACGGCCCCTTCGGCTTGACTCCCGGCACGGCCTTTCGGGTCGAGGGTCAGGGCGACGACAATATCTATATCGCCGAGCTGGTCCCGGTTCTGATAGACAGCGACGGCATTGAACAGCCGCTTGCCTGGTCCGGGTTCTCGCGCAGCGATCGACTGGAAACCGTGCGGGTTCCCAATCCAAAGTCTTTCGGCTCGGTGATCGTGGGCCAGCGATTCTACCTGGATTTCAAGGCCCGCATCAATCTGCCCATGACCTACCTGGAGCGCGTCGGTGAGACTTTCAAGTTCGTGGTCAAAGCCCGGGACAACGGTATCAACACGACTCCGACGCCGGGCATCGACATCACCATTTTGGGTGACGAAGAAGCCCCGCAGATCCGTATCCTCGAGCCGCCGGAAAATGTGTATGAAAGACAGACCCTGGCGGCCGAAGTCCAGTTCTCCGACAATATTTCCTTGAGCGCCTACAAGGTCTACATCGAGGAACAACCCGATGATGAAATCCTGGCTGAGGAGAGCGGCCTGAACACCACCGCTGTCCGTACCGAAAAACTGCCCATCGTTCTGCCGGCCTATGACCCCCTGGATGAAACCGGCAACCACTTTGTGCTGGTGGCCGAGGCGGTCGATACTTTTGGCAACCAAGCCCGTGAAACCAGGATCGTTCATGTCAAGCCGGATGAGCCGCCGCGGCTGTCGGTCATCGACGAGTTTCCGGCCGACGACCTTGTCAAGGGCAGCGTCGCCTTCCAGACCATCCGCATCGAAGACGACTATGCCACCGAGGCTGCCCCCCTGAGCTACTTTCCCATCTACACCTCCTTAAAGGGCTTTGGCGGAATCGGCGGCCGTGATCTCACCGGGAATGTTCAGCAGGTGGACGGACAGGACACCCCCTACATTACCTTCGACTACGCCGCGGCCGACGATCGACCCGGCCGGCTGCTGGTCAGGGGCCGTCCCTACATGGAAGCCGCCGGCGGGCAGCTGACTATCTGGCCCACCCCGACCGAGCCCCTGGACGGCGACAACCGTCTCAAACTCGATTTCGGACCCGATGTCACGGTGGCCTATCACATCACCACCTTCCATGAAAATGAATGCGAGGCCATGACCTTAGAGCGGGTGGTCGAATCCGCCCAAGGAATCGACCTGGCCCAAGTGATCCGCTACACGGGCAGCAGCCGAATTACTTCCGCGCGCATTGAGCCCCGGGTCCTGGATTCAACCGGTACACCGGTGGAAACTTTTGTGCGCGAAATCCACATCGACTCCCTCAATCTCAGCGACTACACCAGCTACCCGGCCGGCCGCGGCACCCGCAGCCTGCCGCAAAAAGAGGCCCTGATCTCAGTACTTATCGAGGATGACGCCGATGAGGGCCGCAGAGCCCTGCTGGCATCCCACCCCCTGGAAATCCGTTCGGGCAAAACCGGCAATCGCGGCACCAAGGTTCCGGTGCCCGTTCACTACGACGTAAAGAATCTTCGAATCCTGGCCCACGGCATCGACCGCTTTTCACACGAACGTGGTCCCCAACCACTCGAGGTGCTCTCGGAACGTGAGGCCGTGACCGATGAGGCGCCCCCCAAAGTGGTGGTGAAATCCCCGGCCAACGGCATCAGCCTGGTGCCGTTGCAGCAGATAACGCTCAAGGTCGAAGTCACGGACAATTCGGATGGCTTCGCCAGCCTGCAGCTGTTTCAAAACGGCGACATCTTGGTGCGGGAGATCGGCGGCACCTTCGGCCGCAAAGACTATACCATACCGTACCAGGTGCCGCGGGATTATGCCGGCGGCGAGCTCGATCTCATGCTGGTGGCCGATGACTTGAGCGGTGCGACCCACACCAGATCCCTGTCTTTTCCCATCGCCCCCAACGAGCCTCCCCAGCTGACCCTGCGCAAGTTTTCCTCTTACAAGGTCAACGGAACCTACCGCAAGGTCCTGGATACACCCGAACGGGTCAACTACGGCGAGTTCTGGGTGCGGGTGGGCGAAGACTTCAAGCTGGATGTTTCCCTGGCCGACGATGCCGGGCTCCTAAGTTATACGATCTACAGGCTGGACCGGGCCGGCAACCGTGTCCAAATCATATCGCCTAATAGCTTTGAGAAGTCCTGTCCCACGCCGCCGGTGACCTCGGCCGCCGTCGGCCGGGAGATTAACTTTAATCTGGTGGAACCCACTCAGTACGAGGCGGTGGTGACCGACAACTACGGGCATGAGACCAGCCGCACCTTCCTGGTCCACCCCCTGACCAACATGGCGCCCCAGATCCGGGTGACCTCCCCCGCCCAGGGCCAGTACATCGTGGCGGGCACCTTTCGCATCCAGGTCGGGGTGGTGGCCACCGACGACCGCATCCTCAGCGACGGTAAAATCGAGATTTACGCCAACGGCATCAAGCTGCGGGTCGAAGGCGTCGAAAACGCTATTGACCAGAAAAACGCCATTGGCGGATACGGCGCCGTGGTCCAGGCCTTTGCCGCCATGTACGACGCCATCGAACAGAATTATACGGTCGAGCTGGCCGATGAATACGGGAGCCTTAAAAGCCCTTATGCCAAACAGCTGGCCTACACCATGGCGGTGCCCGCCGGTCTGATTCGCTTCAACGAACCGGTCACCCTCACAGCCCAGGTCAGGGATTCGGACAACGCCGTCGGCCGCCATGAAATCACCTTTCTGGGAGCGGCCGACGAGATCAATCCCGAGGTCGCCATCACCCGGCCCAAGCCGGGCTACGGCCCCGTCGAGGCTTCCGACTTCACCCTGGGTTTCAGGGCCTATGACAACGTCAAGGTGGCCCAGCTCGAAGCTTTTGTCGCCTATGGTGCCCGCGAGGCCGGCGGCACCTACCGCCGCAGCCCCTACGGCACGCCGATCCGTTCCGTCAAAGCGGTTCAGGCCCATGATTTCGAGCCGGTGACCACAGTCAATATCGATACACCCGAATACAAACAGCTGATCCATGTGGATCGCATCCACGAGATCGGCACCCTGATACCGGATCTGAACCGTTCCGGCGACACCCTGTACGATGTCTGGATCAAGGTGGTGGCGCGGGATCATTCCGGCAACGAAAGGATGCGGGAAGTCAGTTTTCCCGTGCGGGTCGACGAGCGGCCGGTGGTGGATATCGTTTCGCCGGTCAACGGGGCCAAAATTGTCGAAGGCAGCGCTCTGATCGTCAACGTCAACAGCTTTGACGATGTCGGCATCGATTCCCTGCGCCTGACCGCCACCCACGGCAGCGGGCTGGCGGAAATCTACAACATCCTGCTGCGGCAGCCGCCCTACCAGTTCCAGGTGACGGTGCCGAATTTTGATTTCAGCGACCCCGCTCAAAACACCCTGCAGCTGCGCGTCGAGGCCATCGACAGCTATGGTGCCAAATTCGGCGATCTGGACAAACATCGCGCCAGCGAAGAGATCCAGCTGGAAATCGTCGAAGACCAGCCCCCGGCCGTGGCCATCGGCCTGCCGCCCAATGAATCCGAGGTCACCGAAGGGGACTTTTTACTGGTCCAGGTCAACGCGGTCGATGACGTCGCCATCGACCGCGTGGTTCTGAACGTGGCCGGACTGTTGTCCGGCGACCGTTCTTTTACGGACACCAGCTTTCCCTATGAATACCTGGTCGAAATTCCCTACGGCCAGGCCGGCCGGGATCTGAGCCTGACGGCCACGGCCACTGAAATCCGCCTCGGCGGCAATGCCCGCTCGGTGTCGACCCCGACACCCACCATCGTGCATGTCAGAAAAGATGAGGTTGCCCCCGAAATCGTTGTGCTGGCGCCGGCGGAAAACGGCGCCACCGTGGTGGAAAAACGAACCCTGCGCTTTGCCGCCGAAGTCAGCGACAATGTCCGGGTCAGCACGCTCAAGGTGACGCTGCTGGCCGATAAAAACCGAAACGGCGAGTTTGCGTCCGGGGAAGAGGTATCCCAGCGCCTGCTGCTGGCGCCGCCGCACATCGGCACCATCGCCGTCAAGTCGCTGGCCGCCTACCTGGGTGCTGCGGCCGACGGGATCGACCAGCTGCCCCTGCTGCTTAAATTCACGGCCACCGACGGCGCCGGCAACCAGAGCGAGGTCAGCCGTTCCGTGACCCTGGTGCGCAACCAGCCGCCCCAGATCGAACAAATCCAGATCCTGGACAGCCGGGGTTTCAACCTGGGCAGTGGTCTGGCCGAAATCACCGAAGGACGCGGCATCCTGGTCAATGTCATCGCCAGCGACCGCGAAGCCGGGGTCGATGCGGTCAGCCTGTATCGTGCCGTCGGCGGTGAAGCCGATGAGGCCGAGTATGAAAAATTCGGTCGGGACGAGGCCGCCCCCTTCCAGTTTCACATCACCGTGCCGGTGGGCCGGGTGGGTGAGACTCTCCGCTTCAAGGCCGAGGCCGTTGACGTGGATGGGTACACTTCGCCGCTTTCCGCCGCCCGGGGATTGACCATTTTGGCCGACGAGCCCCCGGTGGCGACCATTACCCGGCCCGACAACGACGAGTCGGTCATCATCGACGGACAGGACATCGAAGTTTTTGTGGAAGCCGTCGACGATCTGGGCATCGGCGGCATCGAGCGGGTGGTCTTTTATGTCAACGAAGTCCCGGTTCAAACCGCCTACAACTCCTGGTCGGAGGTGACCGGTTCGGCGGCCCAGGAGCATGTCTACCGGGCCCTGATCAGCCCGCCGGAGGGCGCCCAGGGGTTCGTGATCTATGCCATCGCCTATGACGTGCTGGGCCAGGCCGGCCGCACCCAGACCGTGCGGGTGGGCCAAATCGAGGACACCGTGGCGCCCAAGCTGTCGGTGCTGGCCCCTATAGACGGGGATATCCTGACGGCCGGCCGCGCCATCCGCCCGGTGGCGGCGGTGGCGGACATCGGTGTGGCGGCCGACCGCCGGGTCTACATGCAGTTTTTCCGCGAGTACCAGGACGCCGGCAGCGGCGCCTGGGTTACCATGTTCGATAGAGAGATCGAGCTGTTCCGGGACGATGCCCGCCCGCAGGGCGACACCACCCCGGTCAGCGATCCGGACAACCATTATTATATCTACTGGGCCGATTTCGTGGACGGCCACATCCTGCAGCGCACGGCTGAAAGAAACGAACGGGTGCGCACGGTCAGCCGGATTGAAACCCCCAACCACACGGTCAGCAGCGAGGCGGTGCATGAAGTCGGGCTGCCCGTCAGCCAGCGGCGCTATCTGCTGCCCGCGCCGGGGACCCATGGTGCGGCCAGAAGCGCCTACTACACCGCGGTCGACCAGTTCAGGGGCCTGGACCGCACCGGCGCCCTGGTGGCGGCCTGGTCCACCCAGGATCCCCTGCGTCTGGAGCCGGCCATCGGCAACCTGACCCTGCCCGAATTTGAACCGCCTTACCTGCCGCGCACAGGCCTTTTCATCGCCGATGACACCTCCGAGAGCCAGGGTGCCGACGGCAACCACTACGTCGATTCCGAGCTGATGGTGGGCGCGGGCGAAATGTTTTTGGGCACTATCACCGAACTGTACGCCGATGCCGATTTTGTGCTGGCCGCCAAGTCGGGGGAAATCCCGACCGACCCGGAAGAACCCAAGGCCGGTCCCTTTGCCGACGCCCTTGAAACCAGTATCGCGCAAGATCCGGCGACCGGCGGAATCTATCTCGAGAATTCCGGCGGCGAGCTGCTGATCTACACCGTCAGAAACGGCGAAGGCCAATACGGCCTGCCCTACCTGCTGGCGGGCCGGGTCGACATGCCCTATCCGGATGTTTACGGGATTGCGCGCCGGGACGACCTCGTGCTGGTGGCCAACGGCAACGGCGGTGTCCAAGTGATCGACATCAGCGACCTGTCGGCCCCCTACCACGTCGGTTACATCAAACCCAACGGCTTTGCCCGCGATGTGGCCGTCATGGGTCATTTTGCGCTGATTGCGGCCTCCCATGAGGGGCTGGTGATCGCCGACCTCAAAGACCCCTCCCTGCCGATTGTGGCCCTGCGCGACACCCTGGGCGTGGCCAACCGCCTGTTCGTCGAAGGCCGCCGGGTCTATGTGACCGACATGGCCGGCGACGGGCAGGTTTCCCAGCTGAACATCATCGATGTGGGCGACCCCTACAACCCCGTTTTGGAGCGCAGCGTCGACCTGCAGCCGGCCCGCGCCGATCTGACGGCCGACGGGGTCTACGACGCCTTTGTGGCCGGCGGCAAGGCCTATGTCACGGTCCATTACTCCGACCAGGAAGACCGGCCGGCCCAATCGGTAGTGGAAATCATCGATCTTGGCGGCCTTGACGATCCCCTGGCGGATGCCACGGTGCCGGCCGTAATCCACCGCAGCGCCAACGAGAATAATTTCGGCGCCCGGGGGCCTGGTTCTGGCCCGCGGCGCCCTGCAGGTGGCCGGATCCCGCCTGGGCCTTGACCGGATTGAATTTCCGGCTCTGACCGTGCTGGCCCACAGCCCGGCGATGGGCGAACGGGATGTTGCCCCGGACCTGGAAAAGATCACGATCGAACTGTCGGCGGTCCTGAAGGATGGCACGGACTTGGGCGCTTATGTGCGCGTTCATGCCATGGATCCGATGATGGGTGAAGATGCCAGCGGGCTGTTCGCGGTGGCCTTCGGCGAGCGCGACGGCCAGCCGGCCCGGCGCTTTGTGGAGTTGACGCTGTCGCCGGGCGAGCAGCTGCTCGACAACACCCAGTATTTCGTGACGGTGGCCCGGGGGCTGGAGCCCCTGACGGGACTGAAGCTGGCGGAAGATTACACTTTCAGTTTTACCACCCTTGCGGTCGGCGGGGCGGCTGTCCCGGATATCCAGGCCATCGTACCGGCCACCGGCGGCATCGAGGGCAACACGCAGATTACGGTCAGCGGGACCGGCTTCGGCGCCAACCCGGCCCTGTATCTGGGCGGCCAGCGCCTGGTGATCGACCGGGTGATTACAGCCGCCGAGGCGGGCGAAGCCTTTGATCGCATCGAAGCCCGCACCGTGCCCAACTACGCCGGTCCGGCCGCAGTCGAGGTCATCAACGCAGAGGGGCTGGCGGACGTGGTCCTGGGGGCTTTTACCTATGTCGACATCCTGCAGATATCCTTTATCGATCCGGCCGTGGTGCGGGTTACCCAGGCCGGCCGGAACGATCGGGTCGAGGTGGTCGGCTACGGTTTCCATGAAGGGGTGGTGCTGCGGGCTTACAAGAGCGGCCGGCCGGAAACGGTTGTCGAATCCCGTGTCGACAACGATCGCCTGTCCCTATACAGCGCCGAAAAGATGACCTGGGTCGTGCCCGATTTCGGCGAGTCCTTCCGCGGGTTTGTGGACGTGGACATCAGCGACGATCAGGGGCGCCGGTTTCTGCTGCCCAACGGACTGTTCTACGGGCGCCTGCAGGAAAACCGCCGCCTGCAGCCGGAAATCCCGTTCACCAAGGGCCAGATCGACGGCTATCTGAACGCCGTCTCGTCCGGCTACGTACCGGACACCCTCAAGCTGCCGCCGGGTGACATCGTGGCGACGGAATCAGATCCCTCCCTGGGCATCGTCTACGTTCTGGGGGAGGGCCGGCTGGCCGAGGATGTGTCCCTTCAAAAGGCCACCGATGAGGACTTCTTTTACCGCTATTTCGCTCCGGGCTGGATTTCGCTGGTTCACTACGAGCGCGATGATTTGGAAAACGCGGCTCCCATGCACGGGCTGGGGTATTTCAACCTGCCCCAGGACCTGGTGCCGGTGGCCATGGTGCTGGCGGAAAAGCAGCTTTATGTATCTGCCGAAGGCTACCACTTTCCCTACATCGAGACGCCCTATGAAGATCAGAAGGTCATCCTGGTCTACGACCGCATATATAGCCTGCCCGGCGAAGGCGGTGAGGATCAGCCCCCGGGCAAGGATCGCGACATTCTCTACAGCCTGCCCCTGAACTTTAAAACCGTACCGCGTTCCCTGGCAGTCAAGGACAATCTGCTGTTTGCCGCCAGCCCGGATGACGGCGTGGCCGTGATCAGTTTGTCGGATCCGATAAAACCATCGGTGATCCGCATACTGGAAACAGGGCGCGCCAACGGCCGGGAATATGCCCTGGCCCCGACGATGGTGCGGGTGGTGGGCCGCACCCTGCACGTCTCGGGAGAACACGGCCGCTTTTCCTTTGACATCGGCAGGCCCACGATCCCGCAGCTGGGCTACGACGGCCTGGGCGGGCGCAGCGAGGTCATGCACGACAGGCCGGTTCTGGCCCGCTCTGCCGGCCTGAGCCTGAATTTCGGCCTGTACGACCTGGCGCGGCCCAACCACCTGCGCTTGCTGGGCCGCTTCGATCCGCTGGGCTTTGCCCTGCCCGGCGAGGTGGTCGATCTGTTTGCCTTGACTTCGGTGGCCGGCACCAACGCGGAATATTATCGCAGGGAGGGCCTGGCGTTGCAGGAGCGCTCGGCCTACCTGTCGCTTTTCGACACCGGCCGCCCGGAGCAGATCACCCTGATCGACGGATTGAAGGTTCCCCTGCCCATCAAGGGCGAGCGGCTTCTGAGCTCACGGTTGACGACCGACGGCATTTTGCTGGTGGCCTCCAAAAAGCGCCTGATCTTCATCGACACCCTGACCCTGGATCTGGTGGATTCCGAGCCGGCCGCGGGTGACGCCGGGGTGCCTGTCGACAGCGCGGTGATCCTGACGTTCAACCGGCCGATCGAACTGCCCGAGGATCAAAATCCGAAAGATTACCTATCTCCTTACATCCAATGGGTGCATGATGACGGTACCGAACAAGGTCAGGTGGTTGACTTTGAGCTTGCCGTCGACAATCAAAACCCCCAACGCCTGGTTCTGACCCCCGTTGCCGGCGCCGTTTTGAACGAGAACGCCCGCTACCTGGTCCGGCTGAAGCCGGAGCTGGGCAGCCGCCGCACCGTCGGGCTCTTCGATCATGTCATCGACTTTCAAACCGGCCTCGGCACTCAGCCGCCGCCCGAGATTTTGGCGGTGGCCCCGGCCATCATCAACACCACCGGCGGCACGGTTAGCGTGAGCCTGCGAAACGGCGATGAACCGGCATTCACCCTGGCGGGACTCAATGCCGAGATAAATTCACACCAATCGGATTCGGTAGAACCGGACCTGACCCACTACGAGATCGAAGTCCCGGCCAACGCCGCCGGCCCGGCTGAGTTGATGGTCGTTAATCGCAGCGGGGGTGTGGACCGTTTGAGCGGCGCCCTGCAGTACGTCGAACCGCTGCACCTGCTCTCCGTCAGCCCGGCCCAGGGCTCGGTCAACGGCGGCACCCGGGTCATCATTGAAGGTATGGGCTTCCGCCCGGGCCTGCTGCGGGTTCAGGTGAGCTTCGGCGGAATCCCGGCTCAGGATGAGGATATCCGGGTCATCGACACCGAGACCCTCGAGGTGGTCACGCCGGCCGGGCGGATCGGGGCCGCCGATCTTACCGTCACCCTGGACAACGGCCAGAGCGAGACCCTGGCCGGCGCCTACAACTACCAGCAGCCGGTTCAGTCCAATATCCAGGCCCGCGAGGGCCGCATTTACGATCTGGTGCTGGATCCCACCGGGGTGTACCTGGTGGCCGCCGCCGGCCGCGAGGGGGTTTACATCTACAACGTGGATGCCTCCACCTACACCGCCGATGCCGCAAATCCGCTCAACCCCGATGACCTGCGCCGCCGGATCGATTTTGACGGCGACAAGGCCGACGACCGCATCCTGGCCCGGGTGCCGCTGCCCTCCGGGTATGTCGCTCTGGGGGTGGACACCTATTTCGAGCGCGGCGTCGACCGCGTCGTGGTAACCGGCGTCATTCCAGGTGAGCCGGACAGCGCCAAGCTGTTCGTGATCGGCTTCGATGCCCTGGACATGACCAACACCACCGTGATCGCCTCCCTGCCCCTGCACGCGGACCTGGCCCGCGGCGTGGACGCCGAAAACAGCCGGGCCCTGGTGGCCATGGGTAACCGCGGCGTGGGGCTGGTGGATATTTTCCTCCAGACCAAGGCCTATCTGACCAGCCATTTGACCCTGCCCGAGGGGCATGCCGCCCTGGATGCGGCCCGGGTGCCGACCGGCCCGGGGCAGGCTGAGCTCTATGCCGTGGCTTCCGGACGCTTCGACATCGGACGCAACCGCCTGGTGGATGAAGACGACCCGGCTTCCGGGGCCTTTTACCTGGTGCAGCACAGTGCCGCCGAAGGATTCCGGATTCTGGGACAGGTTGACGTGGCCGCCAGCCGCGTTGCCGTCGAAGGGACCACGGCTTATCTGGCCGCCGGCGATGCCGGCCTGGTGATCGTGGATATCTCCGATCCCAATTTCCCGCTGGTTGCCTCCCGGGTCAACGACATCGGGCATGTCCAGGACGTGGACGTCAAGGGCAGCACGGCCTACCTGGCTCAGGGGCACCGCGGCATTACCACCGTGGATGTCACCGATCCTGCGGCGCCGCTGGTCAACCGCGGCATGGAAGCCTTTGCCGGCAATGCCCTGGAGGTCGTGCTGGCCGGCAATTATGCCGCCATGAGCGGCGGGACGGTCAGCACCGGCGGCATGGTGGTCCAGGTCACCCCGGACGTGATCCTCAAGGTCTTTGCCCTCGATCCGCCCAACGGCATTCTCGACCGGGATGCCGTCGGCGATCTGACCGTCCGGCTGCGCTTCAGCAAGGCTATCGACCAGTGGCCGGACAACCTGCATCGATTTGCGATCCTAGATTCCACGGGAGTGCCCCTGGCCATCGATGTCGCGGTGATCAACAACGATGCCGTCCTGACGCTGCTGCCCGGCCACGGCCTGGCGGTGGGCGACCGCCTCAGCGTGGTGGCCCGCGCCGGCATCGAATCGATCAAGCCGGTCAGCGCGGACACCCATATCGTCCTCTACCGGCTGGCCCGGGATCAGCATTTCGGGCTGATCTACCGCGGCGACCGGCCCGACACCCTGCGGGTGGAGGCGGTGGTGCCGCGGCGCATCCCGCAAAACCGCAGTGAGGCGGTCACCATCTCCGGTCTGGGAATCCCCCTGGATCCCGCCCGGGTGCGCGTTTTTGTGGGCGGCCTGGAAGCCGGGGTGAACGACATCGCTTCCGAGGCCGCCGACGAGCGCCTGGCCATCATCACCGCCCAGGTGCCCGCCATTGACCATCCCGGGCAGTACGACGTCGCGGTCATGCTCGAAAAGGCCGGGGTCTGGGAAACGGCCGTTTTGGCCGGCGGCCTGATGGTGGACGCCCCCATCGCGTTCGAGCATCTGGAACCCGCCTGGGGTCCGGTGGGCGGCGGCACCACGGTCACCATCTACGGCCGGGGTTTTGAGCCCGGCAACACCGTCATGGAAGGGCTCGAGGTTCGCATCGGGGACGTGCCGGTGGGCGGCATCAAGGTTCTGTCCACCGAACGCATCGAGGTGGTCACCCGCAGCGGCCGGGTGGGCAAAAACGACGTCCACGGGCTGGACCGCTACGGCAACCGCACGAGCCTGCTGGGCGATGCCGGCTTCGGCTACGGCCTGAAGCACATCACCAGCCAGGCAGTGAACTTCTTCCCCTCGGATGTACATGTCGATCAGCAAACCGGCGTGGCCCTGACCAACGGCGGTTACTTTTACGAGGGCCGGGATTATCAGTCCTTCGAGGGGCAGACGTTTACCGAAAACACCCGCGCGGCCGCCTTCGACGTCCAGAATCCGACCCAGCCCCTGCTGGTGGGGGGCGTCTCCAGCCTGCCCAGCGGGGACAATGGGCGCGCCCTGCTCAAGCGCGTCATCGAATATCAAACCCTTGTCGAAAAGCAGGCCATGCATGAATTGGATCTGGATGATTCCGGCGGGCTTTCCCCCGAGGAGCAGGCCCGGCTCGAGGAACTCAAGGGCACCTATCTGGCCACGGCCCTCGATTCGGTGCGGGTGCTGCCGGTGCAAGAGCAGGAAGACGGCGTGGTTCGCAAGCGGCTTTATGTCGCCGGCGGCAGCGGCGGGGTCGCCCGCCTGAACCTGGACGAACAAAACGGCCTGCAGCTTTTGTCCCAGGTGCTGGACACGGCCTCGTCGGAGCAGGTGGGGGCCGTGGCCAAATCCGGCTACGTGGCCTTCGCCGCCCGGGCCCATGATGTAACCGCACCACCGCCATTGCGACCGGAGATATGCAAGGGCAGGTCGGGCGACGATCCAGCCCCGGGCACCATCGAGCGTCTAAATTACCTGGCCGCCGCCGATCCCGTCGAGACCGGCACCCTGGAGGACAGCTACGGCAATCCCGTCGGCGGCGGCAACGCGGTGGTCATCCAGGATGACTGGCTCTACGCCGGCGGCAGACGCTACGGCTATGCCTGGTTTTATCCGTGCCCCAACAGCCGGGCCCTCAGCGGGTACAAGCCTGAGGACAATGACGGCGATACGGTCCGGGGGGTCAATATTTACGACCGCGTGCTGGCCCGCGAGTATACCTTTGACAACAACGTGCGCGACCTGGCGGCCTACGGCGACTACCTGATTGCCGCGGTCGGCGGCAGCGGGATTGAAATCTTTCACCGGGAACGGCCCGAAACCCGGGCCACCCTGGTGCTGGACAAGCAGCTGCAGGTCAATTCGGGACCGGTGGTGCGCCTGCGGCGCCTGGCCAACCTGCTTTTCGTATCGGCCACCACCGGCGGCGTGATCGTCGTCGATCTGGCCGATCCCATGAATCCGCGGGTGGTCTCGGCCGGCAACGACGAGACCATCGAGGCCGTGGACTTTTACAAGGATCGCCTGGTGACCGTTTCCAGCGGCAGCGGCCTGTCGATATTCGACCTGCCGGGGGCCTTTGTGGCCGCGGTTTCGGTGGATGAAGGCGCTTTCATCGCCGACAACGAATCCTACCGGGTGACCTTCAACGAGTTCGTCACGGCCGAGTCCCTGCAGCAGCCGGGCGCGGTCACCGTCACCCGGTTCGACAGCGGCGAACCGGTCAACGCGACCGTTACGGCATTCCAGCCGCTTGACGGGACCTCTGATCGTTTCGACATCGCCTTTGCCCGGGAGCCCGGGATCGCTTACGAGATTCGCGTTCAGGATGTCCGCAACCTGCGCAGCGGCAGACTGTGGGTGCCCTTTGCCGGCCGTGTCAAGGCGGCCTCGGCCGGCGCTGTGAGGCCGGTTATCACCGAGGTGCTGGGCGGCGCCTTTCACCGGGGTGATCACCAGGAAGTCACTATCAGAGGCAGCGGCTTCCGGGACAGCCCCGACCTGAAGGTTTATGTTGATCATTACGAACTTGTGCCGGACCGTTTGGATGACAACACCTTGAGCCTGCCGGGCGGCAGCGTTGAAATGCTGCCCCTGGAGCCCGGCGAGCACCACCTGCGGGTGGTGGACAACGAGCTTGTCGCCGGCATGCCCGGGGCCGTCGTCATCGGCGAGGAGCTCGACCTGGTGGCCTTTGAGCTGTCGCCCGAATCCGGCTCCATCAAGGGCGGCCCCTACATCACGATCAAGGCCGGCAAGCCGGCCATACTCCCGGGCGCCAAGGTCGTCATGCGCTCGCGCCGCGGGGATGTGATTCGCACCGAAGCGGTTTCGGCCGGGGTGTTTGTCTCGGATCTGGACGACGACGTGATCGATCTGCGGACTTTCCGCTTCACGCTGCCCGGGGTGACGGCCCCCGACCTGTATGAGATCTACCTCGACATGGGCGGCCAAGAGGTGCCGGTCGGAAGCTTTTCCTACACCATGGACGCCGGGCGTGGCATCGATCTGCCCAATTACCCGCCCATGGTCATCGGTGCGGCCGAAACCCGCGCAGACACTCTGTTTGTGGGAATCAAAGACGGGCTTCCGCCGGCCAAAGACAACCGCTTCCTGATGGAAGCCGGCCTCGAAATTTACGACATCGCCATCTGGGACCGTCCCATCCGACTGTCCCAGGTGCCCCTGGAGGAGCCGGTCACCGGCCTGGCGACCTATGGGCGAACGGCCTACCTGGCCAGCGGCAGCCAGGGTCTGGTGGTGGTGGACATCCACGATTTGAGCCAACCCCATGTGCTGGTCAACTTCGGAGTGCCCGGCCATGCGGCCACCGATGTGGCCCTGAACCGTTCGGCCGGCGTCCTGGCCATGTCGGTTGCCAGCCCGCTGGGCGGCGGGTACATTCGCTTCTTCGATGTCAGAGATCCGGAGCTGGATCCGCCCGCCGGTTACGGCACCCTTTCTTTTGCAGACGACGAAATCCTGGGCGAGCCGGTGGATATCGAGTGGCAGGATGAGCGGCTTTTCGTGCTGCTCAACCGGCAGAATCAGCTGCATTTGCTGATCTTCGACAATCCGGCCGATCCCCTGCATTACACCCTGCAACCGATTGAACGCGGGAGACTGGCCGATGATAAGGAATTGACCGACGCCTCCCTTGCAGTCCAATACGGGCAGATCGCGGTCACCTCGGGTGAAGAATACCTGATACTCCAACCCGACGCGGGCGGCACGTACCGCACCGTCTACTGGCAGGCCGCGGCCGGATCGGCCAACGAACTGACGCCCCACCAGGGGGCCATATTCATGGCCGACCCCCAGGGGGTCAGCGACACCCCCACCCCCGACCTGGCGGTGACGGCCATATCCCCCGACTACGGTGCCCGCCTGACACCGGGCGAAACCATCAGAATCCAGCTCAACCAGCTCATGGACACGGATGCGGCCACCCTGCAGGCCGGCGTCGCCTTGCTCGACGGCGCCGGGCAAGCCCTGCCGGTGGACAGCTACACCCTCACCGGCATCAACACCCTGGCCGGGGGCTACATCGACGTGACCCTCAACCCGGCCTTGACCTACGAAGGCCCGGCCCGGCTGCAGGTGGGCACGGCGCTCAAGGCCTTAAACGGCCACCCCCTGCTGGCTGAGGTCACCAAAGAATACGAAATCATCGGCGGCGTGCGGCCTGAAATCAAGTCGGTGCTGAGGTTCAGCAACGAGCGGCTGGGCACCCACTACTTTCACGGCGACGGCTCCGGTGAAACTGCCGTCATTCAGGGCAGCCGCTTTGGCGCCGATAAAACGGCCGTGGAGATTCAGGTTGGGGAAACCCTGGTCGCGGCAGATGCTATCCTGGAACTCAGCGATTCGGAAATCCGCTTTACGCTGCCGCAGGTGGGTGTCAGCCGTCAGACGGCCGCCCTGGCTGTCAGCGTGGCGCGCGACGGCGTAGAGGGCCGTCTCAACGGGGCCGTTGTGATTCAAGCCCCGGTGGTGCTGCAGGAAATCGACCCGCTGATCGGACCGCCCGAGGGCGGCAATCGCGTCGATCTTTACGGGGTGGGTTTCTCCAGCGATATCATCGTCAAGTTTAACGATGTGATTGCCGGCGACCTCAAGCTGTTGAGCAGCAGCCATGTTCAGGTTCGCGCCCCGGCCGGCAGTTTCGGATTTGCCGACGTGGCCGTCGAAAGCAGGCTGTTCCCCGATGAGGCCAGCACCCTGGCCGCCGGATATTTTTACGGCAGCAAGGAAACCGGGTCCGTCGACCTGTCCCAGGATGGGCACAAGTCCAGCCCGGTGACCGGGATGGTGGTCCGGGACCAGATCCTTTACGCGGTGACCGGCGGCGGCTACAAGGCCATCGACCGCCGGGGCGTTGTGCGGGGAAATCTGAAAACGGCCAAGGCCCAGCTGGTTGTGTCGGACATCTCCGATCCGGTCCATCCGGAGTTGATCTTCAAAGAGATCGCCGACCAGCGCGAGCCCTATCATCTCGACGTGACCCTGCCGCCGGACGGATTCCGCGCCATTGTGCTGGACGGCCCGGACCTGTTCCTGGCGGGCGGCAGGCGGCTGTTTCATCTGGATGTGACCCTGGCGGCCGATCCCCTGCTGCTGCATGAAATCGCCCTGCCGGCCGACGCCATTGCCCTGGCCGTCAAAGACGGCATCGTATATGTCTCAACGGCAGGCGGCATCCGCATATACCAGATTATGCCGGACCGGCAGCTGCGTGAGCTGACCGTCATCAGCGCGAGTCATCTCGGGGGTGCCCCCGGCAGGATCGTGATCCGGCAGGACGAATTGTGGGCAGCCCTGCCGTCTGCCGGCAAGGTGATATCACTGGATCTGATGTCCGGTGACTATGCCGTTGCCAATACGATCGACCTATTTGACGTCACCGGCCGCAATCGGATCAGACCTGCTTCGCTGATCGTCAACGATGAGTTGCTGCTGGTTTCCAGCGGAGACCGGGGCACCGTGGTCGCCTATGCACTGCGCCCCGATAATGCCAGCTTCGCCGTCGCCCAGCTTTCCATGGCCTACCTGATGCCCAACAGCGATGTGCATGCCGGAGAAATGATGCTATACGGCCAGACTCTCTATGTGGCGGCCGGTCAAGGCGATCTGCAGTTGTTCGATATCAGTCCCTGGCTGGACGGCCGCTTCAACGATGCCGTCACCCTCAAGAATTACTACGCGGTAACCGGCGCCATCGATGCCGTCGCCTTCGGGCGGGGAGCGCTCTACGCGAGAACGGCCTTTGTTTACGTCAACGATGAACCGGCCGAAAATCCCCTCGACGTCGGGGCCCCCCTGGGGCAGTTGGGCGGTGCCCTGAACACCCTGGTAAACGATCAGCTCACGATCGTCGAGCAAATCCCAGCAGCCCGGGGCGTGCTGCCCGCCGACCATGCCGTCGAGGTCCAGTTTAACCGCATTCTGGATCCCGCTCTGATTCAGGAATTCGGCCAAGACCTGTTTGAAGTTACCGTCTCGGGCAGCCGGGTTGACGGATATGTCTCTGCCCGGGTCAACAACATGGGGACCCGCCTGATTTTCCGTCCGGCGGCCGCTTTCCAGGGTCAGGCCGAGTACGGCGTCCGAATCTCCGCTGCGGTTGCCGATATCCACGGAGAAACCCTTGCTGGCGACTACCGTTTCCGCTTCGTGGCCGAAGACAGCCTGACGCCGGCAATTCACAGCGTCCAGCCGGTATACGGCAGCTGGCGCGGGGGTGAAGCGGTCACCATATACGGTGAAAATCTTAATTCCAGCAGCACAATCACCATCGGGGGGATGGTTGTTCCCGAAGATACCGTCAGTGCCGCTGCCGACGGCACCGGGATTTCGTTTTCTCTGCCCGGATTGAACCAATCCCCGCTGGAAAACCGTCTGGTCGGCATTGCCGTGTCCAACGGCGCCCTGACGGCCTTTCGGGCCGGGCAGTTTACCTATGTGGCCGATCCGCGGATCGGGGAGATCGGACAATTTAATCCGGTTAAGGGCGCCTTCTACCCCGCCGACCACCGCCTGCTGTACAATGCGGGCGAATTTGCCGCCATTCGCGGTTCCGGCCTGAACGCCCTGAGCCGCCTGACGGTCAACGGCCGACCGGCGCAGGACGTGGCCGTGGTCGACTCGCGCACCCTGAGTTTTCGCATCCCGGACGAGTCCATCGGACCGCTGACGGTTGCCGTCTCCAATTTAGGCCCCGGTGCGCAGAATGCCTCGGATACGGCCACCAATGACAACCTGCTGGTGGAGCTGGAGTCCTTCCTGCAGATCGGCGGCGGCCGGGCGCAGACCCACGCCCGCCACGGCGATCTGATGATGCTGGTGCGTTCGGTCAAAAACGGCTACCGGGCCCGCCTGTTCAGCACCCGGGACGGCACAGCACCGGTATTCCTGGCGGACATGAACCCCGGCGGTGCGGTCAATGCCATGGCCCTGTCGACGGCCTATGCCGTCTTCAGCGTGGGCAGCGACCATGAGCTGGTGGTCTTTGACATCGGAAATGTCTATGCGCCCGAGCGGATTAACTCATTTGCCAATCCCGACGGCGACGAACACCGGCGCCTGCACCTGGTCGGCGAGACGTTTGTTTCCCATGGACCCGCCGGCCTTCACATGGGCAGCGTTTACGGGGCCGGCTGGCAGACCCTGGCGGTCAGCGCCGTCGACGTGGCGGTGGACGATCGCTACATTTATGTTCTGAAAAAAGGCACCATCGAGGCGCGCCCCATCGACGATTGGCAGGACAGCACCCGATGGTCGGGCCATTTCATCATTACGCCCCGGAGTTTGAAAGCATCACCCCAGCGTCTGGCCATCCTCGGTCAAAATCAGGTGGAGCTGCTGACGACCGGTGAGATTGATGACAGCGGCCGGTTCGGCAAGCTGGGCTACGCCGATTTAAACGGCCTGGTCGATGCGGCTGTCAACGGGGAACTGCTGGCCGCGGTTTCTTCCGAAACCGGTGCCCGCCAGCTGGTCCTTTACGACATCGACCCGCCCGGCGGCACGGGCGCTCAGCTTTTCCTCGATGAAGTCGCCAGGGTCTACAGCAGCGCCGGATTTGCCGGTGTTGGCCAGTTGACCTTCAGCGGCGATCTGCTCGAATGGCGTCGCGGGGACGACTATTACAACCTGCGGGTGCCGCTGCCCAATACCACCGGTCTTGCTCCCGTCCGCTATATCGCCGGCGAGGAGGATCTGGTCTCCCTGCAGGTGAGCGGGGATCCCGCGGGCTGGCAGGATGTCAGCCTGGATGTGCGGCGTCAATCCGATGACAGCGCCGTTGCAGGCATTTCACGCCTGCTGGGCAATCAGCTGCAGTTCCAGGTCTTCGGCGATGCCTATGGGGTTGGTGAAAATTATCGCGTCAGCCTGTTCAATGAGCCCCGTCCCGTCCTCGACGGCGGACAGGTTTCCCATGACCTTGGCTGGCATCTCGAGTCGACGATGCTGTTCGGCGTCCTTCCCATGGAAGTGCGCCAGCTGTCTCCGGCCACCACCATCACCGGCCGGACGACGCGCTACAGCGTGCGCGGCGCCCACCTGGACCAGGCCACCAGCCTGACCCTCAACGACATCGAGGTCCCCGCCGCGCTGTGGACCATCAATGAAGCGGGCACCGAGCTGTCCTTTGAGCTGGCCATCGGCGAACCCGGTCTTTACACCCTGAGCCTGGCCCAGGCGAGCCGGACCGAACGCCTGCCCGTGGCCCTGGTGGTGGCCGAAGCCATCACCATCGACAAGGTCGTCAGCACCAATGGCCGGGGCGCCGACAAGGTCAGCGATGCGGGCGGCAACACAGTGACGATCAAAGGCTCCGGCTTCTGGGGCAATCTGCACGTGCACTGGTTTGAGGCCGGTGCCGGCTTTGAACCCAACACGGGCAATGAGATCCGTTCGGTGCGGGTGACCGGCCAGGGACTGAAATTTGCATCCCCGCCGACCAGCCATGGCAGGCAGTATCGAATCGTTGTGCGCCGGCCGGGCACCAACGAGACGGTGAGGGCATCGGATCTAAATCTGCTGACGGGGGTTGACGATACTTCCCCGCGCGATACCGGCGTCCGGGAGTTGACCTACACCCAGCCGGTCAAGCTGGTGTTCAACGAAGCCGTCAGCGCCTCCGGGTTCAGCGTCAGAGCTACAATCCGCGACTACAGCCGTGAACCGGACGGGAGTTTTCCGGTCGAAGATATATCAGATCGTTTCGAACTGGTTCAATCCGGCAATGTGATCACCCTGCGGCTGAAGATTGGTGCGGCCCTGGACCACAACCGTATCTACAGCGTCACCATCGGCGGCGTCAGGGACCTGCACGGCAACCTCGCCCGGAACAGCTCTTACCTGACCGGGGGGGACTACAAATCCACATTTACCGCCAGGGATACCCTGGCCCCGCGCATCCTGGACCTGATTCGCAAAAAAGACGACGAGCCGGTCACTGCCGCCATGAAACTGACCCGCGGCCGGACCTATACCTTTGTCCCGGCTGCCGGTGACAATATGTCCAGTGTCGGTCAACTCAAGTATCAGACCCGTATCTCCACGGATAACGGGCTTAATTTCGGCGCCTGGAAAACCATCACCACCTCGGGCCTTGCAATTCCGATTCTGGAGGAATACCAGGCCCTGGCCATCCGGCTCAAAGTCGCGGATCGCAGCGGACAGTCCGCCGAGCAAAGATTTGATATGGCCGTGGTCGATCCGGTCATCGATATTTCAGGGGTATACACGATACCGGCAGAGGTCGAAGAACTGCACCGCGCCGATATCCACTTTGATTTAAGCGGCGATGTCGATCTCATCAAAGCCGGGGAGTGCCGCATGCGGGTATTCAACCGCACCTACCCGGCGGCGTTTACGCTAAACGGCAGTACCGCCAAGGCCTCGTTGTCCTATCAGAATCCCCGGCTGAAAGATATCCCCAAGATCACCGGGGAACCGGGCGACCAGGTGCCGGTGCGGCTCTATGTGCAGTACGGATTCAGCGCCTCCAAATATGTCGATGATTCCTATACCCTGTATCTCGATAAAACACCGCCGAACGTGTCCATTGTCTCCCCGGATGACGGCTCCGGCATCCCCATGGGAGAGGTGACCAACATCCTGATCACCTCCTTTGACCATTACGGCATTGAAACGGTAAGCGTGGCGGTCAAAGACATCAACGACACCCAGACCGTTGTGCTGACCAATCCCAATCTGTTTCAGTATACGGCCCCCGGCCTCGATCCGGTTAACATCGAAGTGTTTGCCGTCGATTCCAACGGCAACCAGAACATTCCTTCGGCGGCCTCCGCGGTCACCCTGTATCCCTATGATCCGACCAAGGGCGAGCCCCGGGTCGCCCTGCTGGCGCCCTTGGATGGATCTGAATTTCACGAGCGTGAGTCAATGCGCCTTGAAATTGTCATGCGCAATGTCACCGAGGCCGTGCTGCGGATGGAGGTGGGCGGCAACCCGGGCGATGACCGCAATCCGGCGCCGCTGACGATTACCCGCAGCGAGGATGATCCCGAGCGCTTTGCCCTTGACGCCAACCTGCCCGCCACCGGTGAAGATATCGTGGTGGTCCTGCGTCTGTCGGCCGTAAATGACACCTTGAATGCGCGCCGTTTTGTCAAGGTGCTGCGCGACGACGGAATCGATGAAGAACTGGATCTGGTTGTGCTGCCGCCGGTCAACATCCTCAGCGGCACCCAGCTGTGGATCGATGCCGGCATCCCACCGGCCATGACCGACTTTTCCGGGACCTCAACGGTTCTGGTGGAGGATCCCGCCGGCGACGGTGTTACGGCCCGGTTCCCGGTAGGCACGGGACCGCGCAGTGTCAATATCGGGACGACCGGCAACGCGGTTCACGTGGAAGGTATTTTACGCGACCATTCCGAGCATGAGAGAGTCTTGGAAAAGACAATTGCGAAGATCCCTTATCTGGCGCCGGATGCCACAGTGGTCTATGAGCTTGACAATCCGGCCGATGTGACCGCCGATATGGCGGCGGTGCCGGGAATGGGCGGGGCTGATGGTGCGTTTTTCTGGATTGTCAACCGTCGTGACGGCGGTTATCAACTGCAGGGATTAACCGGCCTGCTGGATGCCGGCGACAGCGGATCACTGGAAGCCCTTACCTTTACCGGCAGCGCTTTGGTGGCCCAGGAGGACCTCGGCGGCAACCGCAATCTGGTTGTCTGGCCCCTGGAAGACGGCTCCTTCGGCAGTGCCCGCAGTTTGCCGATTCTGGGTGATGTGCTTGGCGGCAGCGGCAATACCATCTTCACGCGTCATGGTTCTCTCTATGATGCCTACCACTACCAGGATGATCAATTTATACCCATCGTGGGCCAATTGATTAGCAATCCGGCTCGCATGACGGTTGTCGATGCCGGCCGCCTGTTCGTTTTGACCGACTTTGGCGTCCATGCTTTCCGTGTCGGCGGCACGGATTTCCCCAGGCTCGAGAAGCTCTTCTACACCGCTCTGAATGACAGCGACGGTCTGGCGGTGCATGGCAATCGGCTGACAAGCTGGCGGGGCGAAGTTGTCCATCGCCATGAACTCCGGGAAGACGGCACCCTCGTCCGGCTGGAGTCGCTCGCCGCCGGCGGGCCGGTCGTGAAGCTGATCGACGACGGTGAACTTCTGTGGGTGCTGGCCGATGGGCCCTATGCCGACCTGACCTGGCAGGCCTACCGCGGAAACGAGCTGGTGGCGCTCAACAGCAACGGGGCCGATCTTCTGGTATTTGCCGAAAACCGGGTGTATGAACGCCTGGCCGACATCTCCCCCGGCACCATAAGGGTCCGCGCCACGATTCCGGCCCAGGTGGCCGGCGCACTGGAGGCCGATCTGATCAAAATCCCCATGGGGGTGATCATCAGCGGTTTGACGCCGTCTGCGACCCTAGGCGGCGAATCCTATGCCTTCTTTGATGCCGACGGCATCCGCCTGCCGGCCCGGCCGCTGTGGCAGGAAGGTCAGGTTTTGTGGTTCCTGGCACGCCGCGGCCTGCCCTCTGGTGCCATCAAGGTTGTGCGCACCGACCGCAGCGGTCATGCCGAAACGCTTCTGCTGGATCGCCACGAAACGCTTAGCAGCGCGATTTCGGCGGCGCGGCCGCCCTCTGCGGCGGTGCTGGCGCAAGGGGCCTGGGTACCGGCGGCGGTCGAATTTGAGAGCACGGCGCGCGTAACGGACGTCGCCATTCAGTGGGCAGAGGCATTGAATCGCACCACCATCGGTGGCGGTGACATCTCCTACCAATGGCTCGATCTGCCTGCGGAGGGTACCGACGTCACCTATGAAGTGCAGGTGCAGGGCTCGCCGGTCTACACGGGCGAGCTCACCCTGGCGGCAAACGATCCCGGTGTGGCGGTGGTTCGAGTTGTGCAGCCGCAAAACAACCAGAGCTTCAACGAAGGCGACTGGATGACGGTTGAATATTTTGTCGAACCGGCGACCAGCGAGCCATTTCAATATACAGAGATCAGCCTGCTTGACTTCAACCGCAACCTGGTTGACCGCCGTCTGGTAGAAAGTCTGCAGGGTAGGGCCGGGCTGCGGCTGCCGGAAATCGCCGAGTCGGAAAACCTGTATGTCCGCGTACGGGCCTACTACGGCGACAGCCATTACTACGGTGAGTCAGAAGTGGGCATCAGAATTTTTCCCGCCTTGCGAATTCCGACCCCGCAGATCGGGGGCGGGACCGGCGGCAGGGTTATGGCGGGGTCGCTGCTCGAAAGCTGGATCAGCAACGAGCTTCCGCCGGAACTGACATCGCATATCGCGGTTTACGATGATTCGGGTCAGCTTTTGGCCTCCGATGATGCCCGCGTAGAAACCAAAGTGCCGGCCGGCGTGGCCGGGCTGCGGATCACGGCGGTGATTTCCGACGGCCTGGGCAATCGGCGCACGCGTGAGATCGACATCGCAGTGATCGACCCCTTCACACTGGTGACGGTCCCGCAAACCAGATCTTTTCAGACCGGCATGGCGGATATCGGCGACGCGTGGTTTGCGCATGAGCGGGGCCTGTTCGACATCAACGGGGATCTGCGGGCCCGCCTGGAGACCCGCATCGACGCCATGGACCACCTGGGGGGCCGCATTGTCCTGGCCCTGGATGACATCGGGATCGTGGTCCTGGATCCCGCCGACGAGTACCGGGTGCTCAGCCAGAAGCCGATCGACGGGCATATCACCCACCTGCGGCTAACCGAAGACCGCCTCCTGGCAGTGATCGATGGAACTCTTTATGGCTACACCATTTCCGGCAACGCGGTCGAGAACGATCAAATCGTTCCCGTCACCGGCAGGGTGCTGGACCTGCAGCCCCGGGCCGACCGGTTTGTGGTGCTCACCGATCAGGAGCTGGTGCAGCTGGATGGGAATTTTCAGGTGGTACGGCGCCTGACCGGCGCCTTTACGGCCGTGACCCAAAGTCAGGATTACCTGTTTGTGGCGGCCTACAACGGCAACCTTCACGTCCTTGACAACGATTATTACCAGCAGCAATTTGCCATGGATGTCAGGGCCGACCGGCTCATTGTTTTGCAGGGGGATTTGCTGGCCCTGTCGGCGGCCGAAGACCGGATTCAGGTAATCGATGTCAGAAACCCGCGGCAGCCTGAAAAAATCGGCAGCTTCGAATCAGACCTGGGGGATGCCGTCAGCCAGGCCTTTGTCGCCGGCGGAAAAATCTGGATCGGCGGAGACGATGGACCGGTCCTTGAACTTCAACGTAAAACCCATGCTCCGGTGCGGCTCTACCAGAGCAAATGGCGGGGCAATATCCGCGATGTGGTGATCGATGACGGCATCTATCTGGCGGCCGCCGATGAATACGGCGCTGTCACCCTGTCGCAAAAAGCCGGCACATGGGCGCAAGCGGTTCATCCCTCGGCGTTTACGACGGCCACCCGGGCAGTGGCAGCCGACGCCGGATTCCGCTACTTGCTGCAGACCGACTTTAACCGGGTTGTGGCCCTGGATCAAAAAGGCCGGGAAGCATTGGTGTTGAAGGGCGCCCCGTTCGAGCACCTGCTGTTGACCCGGGAAAAGATTGTGGCCGCGGCCGGATCGAACCTGTACATCGCTTCACGCACCGACCTGAATCAGAAACATACCCTGGAGGTTAACCCGGGAGAGAGCATCGTGGCCCTGGCAGCCGCCGGCGAAAGCCTGCTGGTGAGCACGGTCAACAGTGCGGTTTACCGGGTCGATGTCGGCGCCTTTCCCATCGAGGATTGGCGGATCGAAAAAAGCGTTGTCCTGACCACATCCTACGATCCAATTGACATGCTGGCAAGCGATGGCGACTACCTCTACTATGCCGTCGACGACACCCTGCACCGTATGAGCCTGTTTGATCTCGACAACCGGCATATCAAGCTTAACGGCACCATCAAGGCAATGGCAACAGCCCCGGGCGCGGTCTGGGTGGCTGTCGCGAGTGACATTTATCGCTTCGACAGCGGACAAGCCTGGAACGAAGTCCCCAGCGTGGCGGTGACGGCCGATCATCCCGTCACGGCCCTGGCCGTTGGCCAGGACCGCCTCCTGGTGGGACAAGGGGCTTACGGCCTGGCAGTTTACGCGCTTTCACAACAGACCCTGCAATCATCGCCGGCCCTCTACGCGCCGATTGTCAACACCGTTTTCAAGCAAACCCAACGGGTTCTAATGGCGTTGACGGACACTGACGGCGTCAATGCGGTGCGCTATTACATCAACGGCGAACCGGCGGCGGCCAGCACCGCAGCGCCGTTCTCATGCGGGGTTCCGGTGCCGGCCCACCTGCGCAACGGTCAACCATTTGACATTACCAGCGAAATCGAGACGGTCTGGGGCGAGGTCCGCCGGTCTGAAATTCGACGGGTCATGCTCCAGGGTGAAGGCCTGCCGGGCAACCCCTTTACGGTAGCGTTGTTCGCCAGCGGCAACTATTTGCCGCGGCTGACCGAGCTGCGCGCCGAGGTGCACAACAGCACCCAGGCCGTCTCCCAGGTCGAGTTTTACCACCGCGAAGTTGATGAGCCTGATTCCGTCGATCTGCTGCCGGCCTTTAACCTGATTGGCAGGCACTATGGTCCCGAATACTTCATCTATCGCAATTTCGCCAAGGGCGATCATCAATTCAAGGCCCGGGTCATCGATGAATTCGGCAACCATGCCGACTCGGCGGTGGTGAATTTTACCCGCACCAAAGATCCCTGGCCGCCTTCAGTCCCGGTATTCGACCTCGAAGGCGTCCTCAAAGACGGCCAACCGGTCCACAATCATCCCTTTACGGTGGTTGTTGACGTGCAGGACTTTCACAGCGGGGTGGAACTGGCCCTGCTGCGGCGCAACGGCGTGATCGTGGCCTTTAAGTTTGAAAACGGTGAGCTGCGCTACACCGAGGCCGATCCCCGGGCCGGGCAGACCTATACCTATGATGTGACGGTACGCGACAGGGTCGGCTGGGAGAACACCGGCGGACCCGTCAGCTACACGGTGGTCGAGGACAATCCCCCCAAAATCAATCTGGTGGAAACCGACAGCCCGGTGCGCGAACAGGGCCGGCTGAGCGTGCGCGTGCAGGCCAACGACGACCTGGCCCTCAAACAGGCGGCGGTCACCTGGAACGGAACGACTTTTCACCAAACTTTCAGCGGGCTGAATGCATCCGAGGAGTATACCTTCCGGATCGGCGATCCCCGCTCGCATCGAGTGGGCCCATCTTCCGTTACTGAAACGATCACGGTGACGGTCGCCGATAAAATGGGCCAGGAAGACTCCTGGGAGCAGGGCATCCAGGTCGAGCCCGACACGGCCCCGCAGGCGAACGTGCTTGCAATCGCCAAACCGCCCAGCGGCTTCTTCAACGCTCTGATTCCGGTGACCGTCGATCGCCTCGATCTGGCCGACGACAACGGCTACCGGGGCCTGACGGCGGCGATCCTGGATATGTCGTCCGGCGAGGAGAGGGAGGTTTACCGGGTATCCGGCAGGTATAAGATCCAAGCTTCCCTCCGGGCCACCAGGGATAACCGCTACGGTAATACTTTCAAATTTAAAGTGCGCCTGATGGATGCCCTGGGACAAATCAGCGACAGCGAAGATCAAACCGTGCCGCTGACCCAGATTCCCAACGAGGTGCGCTTTGTCAACGGGGGGGACGAGACCGTCAATCCCGCCTTTGCCGCGGTGGGTCAATCCCTGCCCCTGCAGGTCCAGGTGCTGGATGCCGCCGGCCGCCCGGTGCCCAATCAGGATGTGGAGTGGAAAATCCAGACCGGGCCCGGCGTCAACAACCGACTTCTGGCGACTCTCGAAACCGGTGCCAACGGCATGTCCCTGTTGAATTTCACCACGGACCGCACGGCCGGCTTCTACCGCGTTATGGCAACGGTTAAGGGCCCCTGGAAGATCAGCGCCATTCATTACTTCGACCTGTTGCCGGGGGATATCGACCATATCCGCGTTGCCCACGTGGCACCGGTTGCGGCGGCTGAAGATGTCGTTTTTGCGATCAGCGCCCGGGACAGCGCGGGCAATGTCGTCCGGACCGTCAATGAACAGCTGGTCACCCTGCGCATTGCAGCGCCCGGTTTCTATTTCGGCTTTGCCGACAACGTCGACATCGAAGCCCTGGCAGGCCCCCAGGGGGGTGAGCAGGGCCACATCCGGCTGGTCAACGGCAAGGCCGAGGTCTATGTCTCGGCGTCCGAAACCGTCGGAGACTACGATGCCGACATCGTATTCCCGCCCGAGTCCGGCCTCGAGGCACGCTATGATGACGACGGCGACCCCGCCACTACGCCGATTGAAACCGGCTTCGTCCCGCTGACGGTTCTGCCGGGTCCACCGGCCAGTCTGGCTTTCAGTGAAGTCGCCCGGACCAACCATGCCCTGGGGGATCCGGAGCGTCTCGAGGTGACGGAAACCGCCACCATCAGACTGGCGGTGGCCGATGCCTTCGGCAACCTTGTCACCACCGTCAAAGGCAGCCAGGGCCAGATCCAGAATGCCAACTTCAACGCTACGGTTACCCTGTCCGGCAACGCCTACAGCGACGTCGACAGCGGCAGCGTCGTTGTGATCCTGACCCGGGGGGCCGGCGAATTCCCGGTTTCCGACGATTTCGCCGAAGATGTCGAGCTGGCCGTCGGCACCATTTCCACGGTGCCGGCCGGGTTCGACGCCGGGGCCGGCCTGACCCTGACCTTCGTGCCGAAAGTGCCGGCGATCAGCCATGCTGCCTTTGAAACGGCGCACGACAGCATCCATCCGCGCCAGGTCTTTACCTATACCAAGGCCATCGAAAACGCCGCTGATGCCGACCCCCTGGCCGTCATGCTCGACGGCCAGCCGGTGGCCGGAACCTTCGAGGTCAGTGACAACCTGGTGATCTTTACCCTCACCCCGGGCGTCCGGCTGAACAAGACCTATACCTTTGACACGGCCGGCTCCACCTGGGTCGGGGCCGTGGATCGGGATGCCGTGCTGTTGCAGCAGGGTTCGGTCTTGAGTCCCCAGGCGGCCAATGCCGCGCAGAGCCGGCCCTATATTCTGGAAACGCACTCCAAAACCCTCGAACTGATCATCGGCGACGGCATCGACCGCAGCGCCGTCTCGGCCGGCAAGGCCTTCCTGGCGGATAGCGAGGTTCCCTTTGACTGGTCGACCGGTTCGTTTGAGGCGCCCGCTTACGATGATCCGGCATTTGTCGACGGCACCGAGGTGACCCTGGCACTGGCAGGCCGATACCAGCAAGCGGATCTGCGCCTGGCCAACACCATCTCCCTGCGGGTGCTCCTGATCGGGGAAGACTACGATCAGGACGGTTTGCCCAACGAAGTTGAAATTGCGCTGGACCTCGACCCGACCAGCACGGATACGGATGGCGACGGCATCGCTGATGCCGACGAAGACACGGATGCCGACGGCCTTACAAATGCCGAAGAGCTGTCCCTAGGCACCGGGCCCGGCAACCCGGACAGCGACGGTGACGGTTTGAACGACTTTGAAGAGGTCCGCCAGCACAACACCGATCCCAACGCGGCTGACAGCGACGGCGACGGTTTGGGCGACTTCGAAGAGGTCCGCCAGCACAGCACCGATCCCAATAGTGTCGACAGTGACGGCGACGGGTTGAGCGACTTTGAAGAGGTCCGTCAGACCGCTACCGATCCCAACGCGGCCGACAGCGACGGCGACGGCCTGAGCGACTTCGAAGAAGTCCGCCAGCACAGCACCGATCCCAACGCGGCCGACAGCGACAACGACGGCCTGAGCGACTTCGAAGAGATCGGCCAATACAGCACCGATCCCAACAACGCCGACAGCGACGGGCTCGAGGTCGCCACCGGCAATATTCCCAATGATCCCGCCGGGCTCGACATCGCCGGCTGGGTGACCGGGCTGACGGTGTCACCCCAAAACCGTGAAGTCTGGTACTCCTCTTCCGAACCGCCCGCGGTCCAGCTTCAGGTCACCGCAACCCTGGCTGCCGCCGGGCTGTCCCAGTCACTCGACGTCACCGCCGAGCGCTTCGGAACCGCCTATGCCAGTTCGGATGACACCGTTGCCGTACACGAAGGCGACGGGTTGTTCCGCGCCCGGGCTGCCGGCACCACCATTCTCACGGCCGGCCTGGGAGAGATCCACTCAGGCCAGTGTGAATTTATCGTCAAACCGGAGATCATCACCGATCCGGTGCGCCTGATGCCCTTGAGCCCGGAGCAAAAGCTGTATGCCGGCGCCGACTACGGCGAACTCTGGCTGGAAGTGACCAACATCGTGCCGAGCAAAGTGACCAGCCTTAACATCGATGGTGCCCCAGTGCCGCTCTACAGGGTGCCGGCGTCCATGCCCCATCCCGATCCGGTGTATGGCGAGGTGATTGGGGGCAAGGATAAGTTGTCGAGCGATTCAGCAGCACCGGAAGTGGTGGTGGGCAGCGTTACCGAAAGCGATGAAGGCAGCGTCTACTATCACCGTTTCACTGTCGATTCGCCGGCAAATTATGTCATCGAAATTACATCCGCCAGCTTCGGGGATGAGGATAATGACACGGAGATCTTTCTCTTCGAGGACGACGGCGAGTTGGATGAGGATGATTACATAGATGACGACGACGATGGCGGCGTTGACTACCTGTCGAAAATCCAACGCAGGCTTGAACCCGGCGACTATATCGTCGCCGTGGGGGTTTACGCCCTCAATTTGGCCGAAGCGTTAGCCGGATTCAATGACGAGGACTATGGCGGTGACTTCACCCTTTCCATTGAAAGCGACGGCGCAGAGATTCTTGCGGACAAACCGACGATTCTCAGAATTACATACGCCGACGGCGTTCCCGCCAACGCTCTGGGGCAGGTAACGGTGGGCCTCGAAGTCTGGGGGCATTCCCTGGAGCAGCTTCATGTCGTGGAGGTGCCCGTTGAAACGGATCCAATACCGACGGTCGAAATCGATCCCGGTCAGCCGAGCACCATCGATCTGAAGGTGGGTCAGGCGCTCGACATCCCCATATCCGTGTCCGATGCCGGCCGCAACTACATCGGCTTGCAGTACGTCCTGGACGGCACGCCCCTTGAGGTCCAGGGGGGCGGTTCAAGTGGTCCGGAAGGCTATCTGATTGTTCTGGATGCCTATGAAGGCCCCGTGTCGGATGGCATCTATCGCCGGCAGGGAAGCTTCAATGGGCACCCGGCCTACGTCAACGAAAACGGCTACTGGATTTTCTGGGATCATGGTCCTGATGGCGGCGGCGGTCACCAGGAATGGGATTTATCGGATCAATTGGGCGGGGATGAGTTGGATTACAGCGACGTCCTGACCGAAAACTGGGAGATGGGTATGGTCGTTCTCCCGTCAACTTTCCTTGCCTCTACCTATGATGAAGAATACGGAGGATACGGAGGTTATGATGGCGATGACGGCTATGACGGCGTTAGTGCCGATGTCAACGGTACTTACCAGCATACCGAGACCTATAACGGGTACCCGGCCTACACCAACGAAAACGGCTACTGGATCTACCGCGGCAGCCGCTGGCTACTGTCGGAAACCCTGGGTGGCAGCCAGATCGATGACGGTCCCACCTACGACCTGACCGATGAATACCGTTGGGACTACTTCATCATCACGCTGCACGGGTTGGTGGTGTCAAGCGCCGAGGATCCCACGGAGGTCAACGGCATCTACAGCTACGACCGGATGTTCAACCGCCAGCCGGCCTACGTCAATGACGACGGCTATTGGATATTCTGGGACAACGGCGATTACGGCACCGGCGTCCATGAGGGCGGAGACGCAGGCGGGGGTTGGGATATTCTGGATGTCCTGCCCGTTGGTGTGATTGACTACGAGGGAGTCTACGGGCACGAGGAATGGTTTTTCAACACTAGCTTGGAAAACCTGACCAGCAGCTGGCATGATCGTGATGGAACTGGAGATATTAATGTAAACGAAGTCCTGCCGGGCATCGATGAATCCCTTGATCCATCCCACATGGTGGTCTGGCAGGCCCGGACGGCCGTCGACCTGGCACGCCGCTATCAGGAAACGCGCCGGGCCTATGTGGTCACGGAAGACGATATCGGCACTCACGAACTCAAGGTCCGCGTGCAGGAGCGGACCGTAGACGGCGTTAATGAATATGATTACCCGGAGGGGGCCACCTACACCCTCAACGTGACGGCTGCCAGTCAAGATCCGGAGGTTTCCTGCGATCCTGTCGCTCCGATCGTCGAGGCGGTCTTTCCCGCGGCGGGACAAACGGTCTATGTCAGAGGCTCGGGCGACGATATCGGCGGAGAAACCTCCAACTTCAGACCCGTCACCATTCGGGCCGACGCCGCGTCGGGCATTGCTGCGGTGGAATGGGTGTATGTCCCGGCAGGCTCCGGCGAAGCGGTGGCCCATGTGCTCGAAAGCCGTGACAGTGTTTACTTTTCGCTGGAAAGCCCCGAGGCTTACTCCGCCATGCTGCAGGCCGGGCTGACCCAGCTGGAGTTCCGGGTCACAACCAATTGCGGCCACATCAGCACCCACACGATTGCGGTAACCCTGCAGGCGGATCCATGGGCCCTGATTTCTCTGGTCAACCCGACCACCGGGCTGCAGTGGACCCAGGGTGAATCCCACATGCTGGAGATCGCCCTCGAAGATCCGGGTCGTGATGTCCTGAGCATCGCCGGTTACCTGTTCCCCCGGGGGTGGCAGCCCCCGGTGGAAGATCACCTGAATCAGAATGTTGACACGGCCGTGTCGTCCATCACCACGAGCGGGATCGTCCTGGCCCATCATTTGCTGGCCGATCTGAAATATGCGCCCGACGAGGACCCCGAAGACTGGCGCCTGTGGATCAACGAGACGGATAATTTCGTGTTCCGGCTGCCCGTGCCGGACACTTTGAGCATTCCGGCCGGCAGCTACGACCTGCGGCTGCTCACCATCGAAACCGACGGCAAGATCGCCCTTTCCGATCCGGTTTCTACAAATGTGGTCGAAAACAGGACGCCGCCGGTGTTGACAGCCTCGACGGTGGCATACCGTGTGCCGGCGGGCGAAAGCGTCCCGGTCTGGTTCGAAGCCCACAAACTCGGAACCCTGGCCAGGGTGACCCTGTCTGTGGACGGCATTTTGGCTGATGAAATCGATGCCGACGGTCAGCGGTCCTTGTCCGGTCAATTTATGGTTCCCGTTGCCGATACGGCCCAGGACGGTGACATTGTCCATATCCTGGTGACGGCCGAGGATACCCTGGGCATCACGTCTACTTTCGAAATTCCCTATGAAGTGGGCGCCTGGGGTGCCGACACGGTGGTGGTCAACGGCCCGGCGACGGCTGACGACGGCATGCGCTATACAAATGTGGTGGTCAAAATCGGCGGGTCCTTGTACTACAACGACGCAGCCATCAGTTTAAATGCCCTGGTGGTCGAATCCGGCGGCGAAGTCGTCATCGGTCCCAGCGTGGTCGAACTCCAATTGCACGCCCAGCTGCAGGCGGACGCCGGCGGCATTTTGCGGGCTGAGACCGTCAGCTCATATAATCAGGACGGCCGGTATGCCTATGGCGGTGCCCACGGTGGGAATGCATCCGCCAATCTGGATGCCTGGGCTTATCCCGCCTACGGAGATTTCCGCAAACCCCAGTTTCCAGGGGGCAGCTCCGGGCCCTACGCGGCGGCGACCGGCGGGGGTGTTCTCAAAATAAGCGCGCCTGCCATAATCGTCAACGGCGTCATTGCCGCCGACGGCCAGAGCTTGACCGCTGCACAGACCTCGCCCTACGGCTCGGGCGCCGGCGGATCGGTTCTCATCGAAACCGGCACGATCTCCGGCAGCGGGACCATCCGCGCCAACGGCGGTGACGTCGCCAACAGCAATCAGGGCGCCGGGGCCGGCGGCCGCATCGCCATCTATTACGACCTATACGGCGACGGCAGCATTCCCATTGCCGACGGCCTTGCTCTCGAAGCGCAGGCCGGATCGGCCCCCGTGATCGACAACTGCGGCGGCGCCGGCACCATATTCCTCAAGAAGTCCGATCAGCAAAACGGCGAGCTGCACCTGGACGCGGCCGGGCTCGGCCACCCAAAAGCCAAATCCACCCTGCGCTCCATCGGCCGGCACCCGATCATAGAAATCCTCCCGGTTGAAGGAGAAAGCGACCTGTATCGGGTTTATATTGAGTATTATCCCTCCAGGTGGGTTGCCGATTTCAACCCTGGAAATTGGACACTCGGTCTGCGAGGCCTGTTTGTGAGCCTTAACGCCGACGATTTGCAGGCGCCGCTATACGAGGTCATCGACAACGGCGGCAATTACCTGGTCGTGCGGTCCGACACGGCCCCGGTCGCTGAAGCCGGCAGCGAGCTCATCGGGGTTATCCGCCTCGACAAGCTGGTCGCCTCCGCCGGCGTCCGTTTGGTGGCTTCCGACCGGATCCACGCGGATCGTTTCGAGGTGGTTGATTCCGCTGTTCTGGAGGAGGTGCCGGTCCTTTGCACGGATGAGGTCACCAGCCTTGGGGCTGTTTCGGTGACAGGCGACGATGTGTATTACGTGCAGAACATCCAACTCGTCAGCCTGACATTGACCGGCGGTTCGTTCACCACCCGCGGCCAGGCCACCGTTTCCGGCAATGTCGCGGTGGGCGGTCAGGGAGCCCGCCTGGCCGCCCGGGAATTGATCATATCCGGCAGCATGACCGTCGACGGTGCGGTTCTGGAGACGGCAGTCACCCACGGGATCGAGGTCCGGGGCAGCGTGCACCTCCGCAACAATGCCAAACTGACGGTGCCCGAAGCCGATGATGACCGCTATCACCGGCTCGATATGGCGGTGGATCAAACCTTGAGAATTGAAAACTCCGCGGTGGATGTGAGCGGCAAGGGCTATCCACCAGGCCAGACCTGGAACCACTACCCCTATTTTTCCAATGATCCCACCGCAGGGAGCCACGGTGGTGTCGGCGGTACGAGCAACACTTACGGACAGCTTCCCGCTTACGGAGACTACCGCCACCCGGCCCATCCCGGCAGCGGCGGCTATATCCGAGATTTGGACGATTCCGACGGCTACGGCAGTCCCGGCGGCGGTGCGGTCCGAATTCAGGCGGCTTCTCTCGAACTCGTTGACGGTTCCATTCTGGCAAATGGCAGCCGCGGAGAAGACGAGACGATCGAGGCCCCGTTCATCAGTACGATTGCCGGCACCGGAACCGGCGGATACAACGGCACCGACATGCCGGCTCTCTCGGCAAGGCTCTATTATCCCTCCCGCCTGGCAGTGGACGGCTCCGGCAACATCTACATCGCGGATCGTTCCAATCACCGTATTCGCAAAATCGATGCCAGCGGCGACATCACGACCATCGCCGGCGCGGGAAACTCCGGCGACATCAGTGACGGCATACCTGCCACCTCGGCCCTGCTCCGATATCCGTATGATTTGGCCGTTGACAGTGCCGGCAATATCTATTTCGCCGATACCTATAGCCACCGTATTCGCAAGATAGATACGAGCGGCACGATCACCACGGTGGCCGGCACGGGAAGCTACGGCTCCGGCGGTGACGGCGGTCCGGCCACCTCGGCACAGCTCCGCTATCCTTATGGTGTTGCGCTGGACGGATCCGGCAATATCTATATCGCCGATACATCTAACCACCGCATCCGCAAGGTTGAAGTGGATCCAAACGGGGATCCCGGGACCATCACGACCATCGCCGGCACGGGAAGCTACGGCTACGGCGGCGACGGCGGCCCGGCCACCTCGGCACGGCTCCGATCGCCTTATGGCGTCACCGTGGACAACAGCGGCAATCTCTTCATTGCGGATTACTCCAATCACCGCATCCGCAAGGTGGATCCGGCCGGCGACATCACAACCATCGCCGGTTCCGGGATTTCAGGCTACAGCGGCGACAACGGCCCGGCCAACCAGGCACAGCTAAAGTATCCTACGGGTGTTGCGGTGGACGGCGACGGCAACCTTCTCATTGCGGATTACCAAAACCATCGCATCCGCAAGCTGGCATCAATAAATGTCAACGAGTATGTTCCAACCGGTGCCGGCGGCAGTATCCATCTTGACGTGGGTTCTATCAAAGATTTCGGCACTGCCGCCCGGATCGAGGCCAACGGGGGCGGCGCCTGGGATGAGGATAAGGACTATACCGGCGCCGGCGGCCGGGTGTTCCTGCGTTATGAAGATGAGCTAAGCTCTGCCTTCAACCAGGCTCGTATCACAGCCCATGGCGGACCTTCTTCCGACCCGGAGGCTTATTCGGGTGCCGCGGGAACGGTCTTGATCCAGCCGGCAGATGAGGCCGGCACACTGACGGTGTCCAATATCGACCCCGTTGCGGGACAGGCCATATCTTCGGACAACACCTCCGTGCTTGAAACAGTGGGTAAACATAACATCGAGACTGTAAGTCACCTGGGTGAGAACCGCTGGCTGCTTGAAATTGGCGGCACTCTCGAGCCGCACAGAACCTATGACGGCTACTTCATCGATACGAATGCCGCCAACCTCACCGGCCCCTACTATGAGATCGTCGGCCGGCAGGGAGTAGACGGGTTGATTGTCCTCACGACGAACGATCTCTCCGCTGTTGCCGGCGGCAATCTGACGGGCGTGCATAAACTGGCCGAGCTGAAGGTTCAAGGCGGTGCAGCAGTTGACTTCGGCGATGACCGGCTCAATTTGACCGGTGTAGCCGGGCTCAATGTGGCATCCGATTCGACGATGCAAACCGACGGGCTGATCTTCGACAACCTCGTGCTGACCGATCGGAGCTTGACGGTCGACGGCGGCCTAAATGTCACCAATAATCTGACCGTGACCGGTGTGAACGAAAGCGTCGTCATCCGGGCCGATGAAATTGCCGTGGGCGTTGATGCAAAATTTGACGGTGTCACGGTGATCTCTTCGTCGGTAGCGGTGCAGGGCAATCTGACCCTTTTGAACGGGACCACGCTGACCGTGCCCGAAGCCGATGAATCGGCCTATTTCCCGCTCGACATTAGGGTGGAAAACACCATGCGCCTAGAGAACGCCAGCGTGGATGTCAGCGGCAAGGGCTATCCCAAGGGCCGGACATTCGACAACCTTGCCTATGCCGTCGACGGCGCCAGCGGCGGCAGCCACGCCGGACTGGGCGGTTATGACGCGCCTGAACCTCTGGACAGTTACGGCGACTACCGGCACACCGCCCATCCCGGCAGCGGCGGTCTAAACGAAGACGGATATGGGGCACCCGGCGGCGGATCGGTTCGGATCCAGGCGGGCGTCCTGGCGCTTGAAAACGGCGCTATCCTGGCCAATGGCAGCATGGCATTGGGCGATATTGAAAGACCTCTGAAAATCGATACTGTCGCAGGAAATGGAAGTGCCGGATACAGCGGCGACAACGGCCCGGCCGCTCAGGCCCGGCTCAATTATCCCACGGGAGTTGCAGTGGACGGTGTCGGCAACATCTTCATCACGGATCGTACTAACCACCGCATCCGCAGGCTGGATCCAAACGGCACCATTACCACTATCGCCGGCAATGGAAGTCCCGGCTACGGCGGCGACAACGGCCCGGCCACCCAAGCCGGGCTCCAGTATCCCTCGGGGATTGCACTGGACGGCGCCGGCAACATCTTCGTCGCGGATTACACTAACCACCGCGTCCGCAAAGTGGATCCAAACGGCACCATCACCACCATCGCCGGCACCGGAAGTTACGGCTACGGCGGCGACAACGGTCCGGCTACCCAGGCCCAGCTCAGATCACCCTCCGGAGTTGCAGTCGACAGTGCCGGCAACATCTTCATCGCGGAATATTCTAACCACCGCATCCGCAAGGTGGATCCAAACGGCACTATCACCACCATCGCCGGCACCGGAAGTTACGGCTACGGCGGCGACAACGGCCCGGCCATCCAGGCCCGGCTCAACTCTCCCACGGGAGTTGCAGTTGACGGTGCCGGCAATATATACATTGCCGATAATAATAACCACCGCATCCGCAAGGTGGATCCAAACGGCACCATCACCACCATTGCAGGGACCGGAAGCTACGGCTGGAGCGGCGACAATGGCCCCGGTACCTCTGCCCGGCTCTATTATCCCTATAAGGTTGCAGTAGACAGTGCCGGCAACATTTTGATAGCGGATCGTTCCAACAACCGCATCCGCAAGGTGGATCCAAACGGCACCATCACCACCATTGCCGGGACCGGATACCATGGCTACAGCGGCGACAACGGCCCTCCCACCCAGGCACGGCTCAGATATCCCTCTGGTGTTGCAGCCGACAGCAAAGGTGATATCTACATCGCGGATTCTTGGAATCACCGCGTTCGCAAAGTGGCACCAGAGGATCTCGATAAGTATGTCCCAACAGGTGCGGGTGGCGGCATTCATCTTGAAGTGGGCTCCATTTCTGACGCTGTTTCGTTCAGCCGCATTGAAGCCAACGGCGGCGGGGCCTGGGATCAGGCCAGGGTTTACACCGGTGCCGGCGGCCGCGTCTTCATCGGACATGGACCGGGCTCCGATTTCGACCAGATTGGCATCAGTGCCCACGGCGGGGCATCCTCGGATGCGAATGCCCGGTTGGGGGCGGCGGGAACGATCTTCCTGCGGCCGGATGATGAGCACGGCGTTTTGACGGTTTCCAATCTCGATCCCACCAACAGCCTGACAATATCTTCCGCGCAATCCACCCCGGTGGAGGTGGTGGGACAACATCGGATCGAAACCGTCACCAGCCAGGAGGACAATCGCTGGCTGCTCGAAATCGACGGGAACCTCGCAGCCCACCGCAACTATAACGGCTACTTCCTAGAGCTGAACGTTTCCGGCCTCGCTGGAAACTATTACGAGATCGTTGACACCCAGGGCACAAACGGGCTGATAGTTCACAGCACGGATGACCTCTCCGGTGCGGCCGGAAATCAGCTGAACGGTGTCCATAAATTATCCCGGCTGCAGCTCGCAGGCCGGGCCGACGCTGATTTTGGTATGGACAAGATCCTGATCATAGAGGATGCCGACCTGAGTATTGCGTCGGATTCGACCCTGCAGACGGCTGAAATTATCGGCTTGAGTGCCTCTCCGACCATAAACTTCAACCTGTCCATAAACGGAGATCTGGCGCTGGACGCGTTAACCATCAACGACGTCAACTTCGCCGTGAAGGGCCTGCTCGAGGTGGCCGGATCTCTGTCAGCTAAAAGATCGGCCAAGAGCGTTGTCTTTGAAGCCGACGCGATTGACGTGGGGGTTAACGCCGAGTTTGAGGGGGTGACGGTGATCTCACCGTCCATTGCCGTCGACGGCAATTTGACCCTCACCAACGGTACCGTCGTTACGGTACCGCCGGCCGATGTATCCGGCTATTATCCGCTCGATATGCGGGTGGATCAAATCTTGAAGATCTCCGGCGCAACGGTGGACGTCAGCGGCAGGGGCTACCCCAGGGGCCGGACTTTCGGCAACCTGGCCTATGCCACCAATGGGGCCACCGCCGGCAGCCACGCCAGCCCGGGTGGACATGAATCGTCTGGTGGCCTGGATGCCTACGGCAACTACCTGCAGGCCGAGTATCCCGGCAGCGGCGGCGGATACGGCTCCGCTTACGGTGCGCCCGGCGGCGGTGTCGTTCGGATCCAGGCGGGAGCCCTGGAGCTCGATCAAGCCGCTATCCGGGCTGACGGCGGCACGGGAGCGTCCGTCAATGATCCCACAGGTGCCGGCGGCAGTGTCCATGTTGAAATCGTGGGATCTATTAAAGACACCGGCCTGCTCAGCCTGATCAGCGCCAACGGCGGCGGCGCCTGGGGTCAGCCCAGGGATTTCACAGGCTCCGGGGGTCGCGTGGTTCTGCGGTATGGGGCTGATCTCGGCTTCAACGGTGCTCTGATCAGCGCCCACGGCGGACCCTCCTCGGCAGCGGACGCCGAACTAGGCGGGGCGGGAACGATCTACATCCAGCAGGCAGGTGTGCCCGGCGACCTGAAGATATCCAATATCGATCCCTTAAACAGTCAGTCCGTGGATTCTGGTCAGACCACCCCGGTCGAGGTGTTGGGCAAACGCTACATCCAAAGCGTTGTGGAACAAGAACCCAATATCTGGCTGATTCGAGTTGATGAACCCCTGCCGTCTGACCGCCCCTACACCGGAGTTCTTTTAGATCCGGATGCCTCCGATGTGGTTGGGCCCTACTACGAGATCCTTGGGGTCCAGGACGAAAACGGGCTGCTGGTCTACTCGCAAGACAACCTGTTGTTTTACGCTTATGAAGATCTGGTCGGCGTGCATGAATTCGGCGAACTGCACCTCGGGGCCGGCGCCGCCGTGGATTTCGGCTGGGATCGAATTCTGGTGCCTGATGCGGATGCGATTGTCGTAACTTCGGATGTGTCGGCGCTGCAGGCCGGCAGTTTTCTCGATTGGGAAAACGTGGCCTGGCCCCGGGGATTCGATCTGGCGCTCAACGGCAACACCACCGCCTATGAGTTGTGGTTTGACAACATGAATTGGAACCTGACGGTAAGCGGCAATCTTGAAGTGGCCCGGAACATGGATATTCAAAGCCTGGATGAGAAAATTGTCATTGCAGCCGAAGCGATTTATGTAGGCGGTGACGCCACCTTTTTCGGTTTTGCCCCCGGTGAGGTGACCGTCGCCACACCGGTGCTCGAAGTCACAGGTACGCTGTTTTTTGATCAAGGATCCAGATACCTGCCGGATATTCCGCAAGGCTTGTCCGAAGATTTTGAAGACGGGAACATCGAAGATTGGACAACCGGGGGTAATGCCAATTGGTTCGCGACAACGGATGACGCTTATGGGGGCAGCTATAGTGCCGGCAGCGGGGCTATCGGACACAGACAGGAGAGCTATATCCGCAGAACAGTGACAGCCTCGGGTACGTTGACATTCTGGTGGAGGGTCAGCAGCGAGTCCCGTTATGACTATCTCAGGTTTTATATAAACGGTATTCAGCAGGCTAGTATTTCCGGTAACCTGCCCTGGGCCCAAAGAGCATACTCGGTATCCGAAGGTGACGAAATCATGTGGAAATACACTAAGGATGGATCGGTAACCCACTATTCGGATAAGGGGTGGATCGACGACATAACCTTGGCAGAATAGGAAACGATTGGATTTGGATTGCGGAATTCGGAAGTCGGAAACGATCGAGCTGGTAAGTTTTTAAATTGATGAGCAATCTGGAGAAGACAGTTCGATTATGGTTCTATATTTGCCAACTTATGAGCTCATGAACACTACAGCTATTTTGAAATCTGCGAAAATCTGTGTCCCAATATACCAATATGATATTCAAAAAAACTAACAGCTTTGCGCCTTGGCGCCTTTGCGAGAGAATAAAAATTAGAGGCACGAATGTTGCATCTTTAAAATGGTTTTTTTATTTCATCGTGCCCGGCATGAGGACATATAAACCCCAACGCTGCAAAAGCGGGAGGGCTTCAAAGTCAAGGCATCAAGGGTGAAGCTGTAGTTGCCTACCGCGAACCCTTGACAACGCAGGATTTGAAGTTCTCCGGCTTTCCCGAAGGGTAAACAACATGGCAAAATCGACTTTATCCTTCGAATGCATGCATGGGAATAACCAAAAACTATGGTATTGGCAGAACAATCGGTAATCATTTAGGACTATTAACTACCCCTTGCCTTGTTGTTTATGCAACGATGCGGGAAATTTTGAGGAGACACTATATGCGTAAATCTTTTTACCTGAGCTTTTTATTAACCCTTTCACTGCTGGTCCTGGGACTGGCCGGCTGCGGCAACGGCAACGGCGAAAAATTACCTCAAGTAGCGATGATCGATGATCAACCCGTCACCGAGGCCGAGTTTGCGGCCTATCTCAAGTTCAAGCGCGTGCCCGACGGCGACGAAAAGCGTCGCCAAACCTTGCTAAAACAGTACCTCGAGCGCGAAGCCCTGGCGGCCGCCATCGAGAAGGCGGCGCTTTTGGATCAGGAATTGATCGCCGCCGAACTCAACGAATTTCGCAAGGAAATGCTCATCAGCCGGTATTTCGAGAAGTTTCTCAAGGATAGGGTCACCGAGCAGGCGATCCAGAACTATTACAACACCCATGCCGCGGACTACGAGCATCGTATGGTCCACGCCGCCCACATCCTCGTCCGCACGAACAAGGCCATGAGCGAAACCGAGCGCAAGGTCAAGTTGACCACGGCCCAGGAAGCCTATTCGAAGGTCCGGGCCGGGGAGGATTTCGGCCAGATCGCCGGGGATTATTCCGAGGACAGGGTGTCGGCCAAAAAGGGCGGCGATCTCGGCTGGCTCAAGGAGGGCAGCATCGATGCGCGCTTTTCGAAGACGTTGTTCGAGCTGAAACCGGGCGAGGTGTCGGAGCCCTTTGAAACCCCTTTCGGGTTTCACGTCGTCAAGCTGATCGAAGGCCCCAAGGTCGTCAAGCGGCCCCTGAACGCGGTGGCCGGCGATATCCGGCTACCAGCTGCGCGCCAAGGCCAAGAAGGCCGAACTGGAGCGGCTGGTGGGGGAAGTCAAGATTGAAAAGAAAGAATAGTTTTATTCTATTTTAGGACACGGATTGACACAGATGAACACAGATAGAAGAAGTGGGAAGTCGGAATGCGGAAGTGGGAAATAAAAAAACAATACAGTATTAGACCGAAGGGCTTGAGAGTAGAATTGATTATTTTAGAGGCTTTTTTCGAAAATAATCAAATTTATAGAATCTGTGAAAATCTGTGCAGATCCGTGTCCCAATAAATATAAATGGAGGTCCCAAAAAAATAAAAGCTTAGCGTCTTGGCGCCTTTGCGAGAAAAAAACAAACGGAGACAGCATCATGAAGAATCTGTATTTTAAACGTTCCCCAATCGACCGCCGCAGCATCGAAGACATGCGCGCAGCCTACAGCCTGGATTATTTCATCGACGGCGGGACAGAACGGCGTAGATACGGCGATCGAAGAAGATCCGAAGAGCGCCGGACGGATTGGGTGCGCCTCGTCAATTGGTGCAGCGTGTATGTCGGCAAGGAAAAACCGGATTGGTAGGATTGGGATTTGATTTACACCAGTAAGTCTAAATTTGAATTGTCTCTCGCAAAGGCGCAGAGACGCAAAGGGAAAATAACTTAGGACACAGATCAACCCAGATCAACACAGATATTTGAATTCGGAAGTGGGAATGCGGAATGCGGAAGTTGGAAAATATTAAGCTGGTAATTTAGGAAGTTGTTGAACTCTTGAGCAATACAGGAAATATGATCCGAAGTCAGCAATTCTCCTACCAACTCAAGAGCTTATTATCATACGAACTTATGAACTCATGAATTCAGAAACCGATGACCCATAAAAATAAAAAACTTTGCGCCTTGGCGCCTCTGCGTGAACAAAAATAGCTAAGGAAACTTATGAGAAACCCCAAATCACGATTAACCATATACTTTCTGCTGTTTGTCTCGGCGGTGGTGCCGGCGTGCTCCGAGTCAAAAAAAATGGAAGCGCAGGCCCCGCCGAAGCCCGCTGCCGAACCGCCCGTGCAAAAGGTTGTTCTCGAAGGCGACGACATCGTTCTGGCCCGGGTCAACGGCAGCCCGATCACCCGTTATGATCTGGAGCAAACCATTCAAACGACCCTGGGGGCTGCCACGGCGGGCCGGTTGGACGAGGCCGGGCGCCGAAAGGTCCTTGAGAGCCTGGTGGCCAGCCGGGCCATTGCCCAGTCCCGGCAAGCAGAGATGACCCCGGAGGATCAGGCGGTTTTAGATAAGAAAGTCGGGGCCTACCGGGAACAGCTGCTCGTCAAGCAGTATCTGGCCCGCAAGGCCGCACCGCAGCCGGTGACCGGCGAGATGGTGCGAAAGTATTACCAGGCCCACCCGGAGCGTTTCGGCGCCCGAACAATCCGGACTTACGAAATGCTGGCCGGCAAAAGAAAAACAAGAACAGCAGAACGCGACGCCCTCATCCGGGCATTGAGTCCGGCGGCTGAAAAAAAAGACTGGCAGCAATGGGTCGCAGAACTGCAGGGCAAAGGCTACCCGATCGAGTACCGCCGGGGCCGGGTCGCTGAAAAAATACTGCACCCGCGGCTGCACCAGTTGATGCAGCCCTTGAAGAAGGGCGAGACCTCGCAGCTTACCTTCGTCGACGGGACGGCTTACACCGTCAGGATCATGGATGACAAGCACATGGCAGCGCGGCCGCTGAATGAGGTCAGCGCGGAAATTCGCAAGGCCCTGGTCCCGGTGCAGTTGAAAAAGGCGGTCAAGCTTGCATCCGAGCAGGTGCTCGAAAGCGCCGACGTCGTTTATGAGAAGCAATAGATTTGGGAAGTTGGAAGTCGGAAGTCGGATTTCGGAAGTGGGAAAAGATTAAGTTGGTAAGTTCGTGAGCTCTTGAGCAAGATAGGAAATTTAATCCGATTATGGTTTTTTCTTACCAACTTTAGAACTCATGAACTCATGAGCTTACTATCGTATGAACTCATAAATTCAGAAACCGAAGACTTGTATAAATACAAACTTAGCGCCTTTGCGAGAGAAACAACATTGTGCTCCATAAGAATTAACACTTAGCCCTTTGGCGAGAAACCAATCCTTCGTAAGAAAAAGAGATGTGCTTATGCCTTGTTCAAAAATCAAATCATTTTTCGTGACGGTATTGAGCCAATTCATCCTCATGTTGGCCCTGATGCTCTTTTGCCTCAGTTTTGCGGCAACGGCAGCCGCGTTTCCGCTGGAGGAGGACTTCGAAGGTGAAACGACCGCCTTCGACATTCCCGCCGATTCCGGCTGGGGGGTGGCGGAAACCCACGGCCCCTGGATTACCTTCAGGGGCAGCCGGCATCTGGACAACAACATCAGCGGCGCCGACCAGCAAAAAGAGCACCACGGGGAACGTGTGATTCGGGCCATTCTGACCGACTGGATCACCATTCCCGAAGACAGCGTAAATCCCACCTTGTCCTTCTGGTACAAGGCGAATCTGGATCATCACGACCGGATATATCTCGATATCCACTATATCGAAATCAAGGATAAGGACGGCAAAAAGGACAAAGACAAGCACAAAGGTAAAGGTAAGGGTAAAGGCGATAAAGAACCCAAGGAAAAGACCCACACTCTCGAGAAATACGAAAAAAAACATAACACCGGGGATTTTCACGTGTGGGAGAAGATTTCCCTCAAAAAATACCGCGGCGACCAGGTCCGGGTGGCCTTCCGGGAAAAGATCGACAAAGACGGCCCCGGCCGGGTATTCGTGGTGGACGATCTGCGAATCAGCGACCTGCCCGAAGAAGATGCCGACGATGACGGCATCCCCGACGACTACGACCCGACCCCCAACGACGAACGCCTGCCGCCGGTGGCGGACCTGCAGGCCATCAATGAAACCTCGCAGCAGGCGGTCTCTCTGGAGTGGTCCGGCCTGGAAAACGAACCCCTGCTGGCCGGCTACCGCATCTACCGCCGCAAGGACGACGAAGAAAAAGAGGTCGTGCTCAACAAGAAAAACCTGATTCCCGCGGATGTAAATATTTTTGTCGATACGGAAGTTCAAAACGTCGAGGGCTATTACTACCGGGTGGTGGCGGTCTCTAAAGAAGGGCACGAGGGTGGCGAGTCGGCTTCGGGCTCGACTTTTGCGTTCGTGGCCTACAACCTGACGCCCTATCCATACGAAGAAAGCTTCGACAGCGTGGATCCCATCGTGGCCGTTCCCGCAGGCTCCGGCTGGGCGGTGGCCGAAGATCACGGCGATTGGATCAGTTTCAGCGGCAACTACCATCTGGACAGCAACCCGGCCGAGGGCCACCAGGAGAAGGTCAAGCATTCGGACAAGATCGTACGGGCGGCCATGAACAAACGGGTGCACATCCCCGAGGATGCAGCCGACCCCAGGCTTTCCTACTGGTACCGGCTGGGCCTGACCCACGACCACGACGAAATTCAGATTGACATTCACTATATCGAGGATAAGAAAAAGGGCGACGAAAAAGAGAAGATCAAAAAACATGTCCGCAAATTCAAATCCAAGGACAACACCGACCAGTTCAAGTGGGAATCCATTTCACTCGAAAAATATCGGGGAACGGAGATCTGGGTCGTCTTCCGTCAGAAGATAGACAAAGACGGCAGCAGCGGGGTTTTCATTCTGGACGATCTGCGCATCAGCCAGCCGTCGGGCAACGATGAGAATCAAAACGGCATTCCCGACGAGTACGAAACCCCTCTGAATGCGCACATGCTGCCCTTTGTCAAAAACTTTGCGGCCACGGCCGCCACCGACAAAGGCGAAGTGCAGCTTAGCTGGTCGCCGATCGACATTCCCAAGGCCCTGACAGTGGCGGGCTATAACATCTATCGCCGCCGCCACGGCTCCGATGCACCGCCCGAGAAAGTCAACCCGGAGCCGGTTGACCCCGAGGCTGCCGCCTTCACGGATACGATGGTCGAAAACGATGCCGGCTACTACTACCACGTGACCGGTCTGTCCGCCGCCGGCCATGACGGCTACCCCAGCCGGCCGCTGCCGGCCTACGTGGCCTATAACCATATCCCGGTGGAGAACGCCACTGCGCAATGGGAGCAGGGCGTCGCCCGGCTGGCCTGGGATGCGGTCGAGGGGGTGCGCTACCGGCTCTATCGCGGTCCGGATGAAGCCGATACTCCGGCGCTGACCGAAACGGGCGCCGTGCCCTTTGCTGACACCACGGCCGAGTACTACTACAATTATTATTACCGCTTCGCCACGGTCCAGGACTACATTGATCCTTTCAGCGATCTGGTCGTTCAGCGCGAAGGCCCCCTTTCAGCGGCGCTCGTCCTGGCAGCCCTGCCGCCGCCCAGGGCACCCATCAGCGGGGCCGGCCTGACCCCCGGGGGCACCTATTCCATGGTGGTGGCCGTTGCCGCCAGCTATACGGTCCAGGGCACTTACGAGGTCATGTCCGGCCCGGTCAGGGTGATTGCCGTCCAGGGCGACGTTACCGTGGTGGGCAGCGGTGACAACGGTGTGTTCGACATTCAGCTCCCCTCAGCCGGCCAGTGGCAGATTACCATCGAGGAGATCGACGGCTGGATGAGCACCATCACCCGCGTTGATCTCGGCGTTGACGACACCCCGCCAACGCTGACCGTGGACGGTCCGGCAGAACGTGAGACAGGCGACGATTTCGTCGTCATTACCGGCGTGGCCGCTGACACGGGCTCCGGGTTGGATTCCGTGACCGTGATCTCTGATCGGTACGCCGGCCAGACCTTCGGTGCCGTCTTAGATTCCTATGGCGGATTCAACTGCGAGGTTCCGCTGCGCGTCGGTGAAAATATGCTCACCGTCGATGCCCGGGACGGTGTCGGCAACCACACCTTCGAAAACATCACCGTTGTCCTCCAACTGACGGCCCTGCCCGTCATCACCATCACCAGCCCGGTCGACGGGGCCACCGTGGTCGAGGACAAGATCTCCGTTGCGGGCGAGGTCCGCTCCAGCCTGCCGCCGGAGCAGATCCGGCTCGTGCTCGGTGAGCGGATGATGTTCCCTGCGATGCTCGAGGACAGTTACCAGTTTACCTTCCCTGACGTCCGACTCGTCGAGGGTTCCCAGACCCTGGAGGTGCGGGCCGAGACGATCTACGGGAGCGTCTCGGATTAGGTTACGGTAACCCATGTCGTCGACCAGCCGATCCTGCAGGAGGTGTTGCCGACCATTGAGATCCAAGCGCCTTTGGCGGGTAAAATGATCACGGAAAATTTCGTGGTCATAAAAGGAACAGCCGCCAGCGGATTCGGCATTCAGCAGGTGCTGGTCAACGGTCAGACGGCGCAGGTCACCGGCTCGGGTCAAAGTGTCTCCTTTGAGGCGCTGCTGCAGTTTGCGGCCGATGGCCAGAATGAGCTCCAGGTTACCGTGGAAGCATTCGACAGCAGGGGCAAACGCGCTGCCGTGTCGTTTGCGGTCCAATACGATGCGAGCCCGCCGCTGATTGCAGTCGCCTCATTGCAGCCGGCGCCGGCTTTAAATGTTGTTACGGATACTCCCTACCCGATCAGCGGCACGGTAACTGAAAGGAATTTGGCCGGCGTCACCATCAACGGCCAGAGCATCTCGGTGCTGCCGGCAGCCGCTGATGACGCCTACGCTTTTGAGGCCAGCCTCATTCTGCCCCGAGGCGAAGAGCAGCAATTAATCATCGAGGCCTGGGACCTGGCCGCCAATCGCACCAGCCTGGATCTGGTTTTAAAGCTGGATGCCGCGCTGGACATCGAAGTGATTAGCCCGCGCGACGGGGCCGAACTGCTTGCCAGCGGCGAAACCCTGGATCTTACCATCACCTTACGGGTGCCGGGTGCTGCCGATGAGGATAAGGTCCGCGTGCAGATCGACGATCGGTGGGCCACCACCCTGGATTTGGCCAGCGGCACGGCCAACGGGATTCTTGCCATCAGCGCCGCCAGCGGCGAACATCACATGGCGCTGGAAGTCGTCAGCGCACCCGACGCTGTCCTTGCCAGGCGTACCAGCCGATTCAGCGTTGTCAACACGGCCAGCATTGCCCTGGCGGTAGAGCGCCAGGAGCCCGCCAACAGTGCGGTTGGGGTGGAGCCCAATGAGTTTGTCGCGGTCTATTTCAACAAGCCGGTGGATCCCCAGCAGCTGCAAATCCAGGTGTTGGAGACCGTTCATGGCTTGACATACGACACACTCGAAAAGGGGGCCGACATCACCCAATTAAGCCAGGTCGAGCTGGTGGAGGTCCATCGAGACCGCGAGCCGGTGCCCGGCGGCATTTCCCAGTTTCCCGGCAACACCATGGCGGCATTTTACGCCCAGCGGGATTTCGCCTACGGCTCGACGGTCTATGTGGATGTGCTGGTCAACAACGAGTACCTCTCACGCACCAGCTTTACCGTTCGACCCCTGCCCACCTTCATCCAGGGTTTTGTGGCCGACCAGTTCATGCAGCCCATTGCGGGGATTGCCGTCGCGATTCCCGAGTTGGGGCGCACTGCCACCACCGATGGCAACGGGAGCTATGGATTCGGATTCGGCGACAAAGCCCTTGAGACTATCCCGGCCGGCCGTTACCGCGGCATCGTCAACCCGAACCTGGCCAACCGGTCGTTCGGCACGGTCGAGCGCTGGATCAACGTGGAGGGCGGACGTCTGAATTCTGCGGGCATGACCCTGCTGCCCATTCTTAACCCGGAGGAACCGTTCCGGCACATCACCTCCGGCCAGCAGGCTGCCGTGCTGGCCGGCGGCGATTTAACCCTGAACCTGACGGAAGCCGGTCTGGTTTTCCCGGACGGGCGCGTCCAGGGGAATGTGCATGTCCAATTCATGAAGCTGGAGCAGATCGCCTATCCCAGCCTGCCCTCGGCCACGCCCAACTGGGCCTTTGCGGTTCAGCCCATGGGCGTCGAGGTCAGCGGCCCGGTGGCATTGACCTTTGCCATGCCGCCGCTTTACGGCAGCCACGATTATGCGGCCCACATCGGTGCCCGCGTCATTCTGATCGGCTACGACCCGGCTGCCATGCAGCTGGTGCCGGTGGGGGTGGGGCTGGTGGATGCGGACAACAAAAAAGTCACCAGTGAAGGCGGGGCGGCCCTGGAGCGGTTGGACTACCTGGGCTATGCCCTGGTGGATGCCGAGAAGCAGGAAATATTGGAGCGTTTTGCGAAGGGGGAGATCAGCTTGCGGCAGATGATCGGAGAGTTAGAGGCTGAATAAAAAAATCTGTGATCACTAAAACGAGAAAAACCATGAATAGAAAAAAAGGATGGATCAAAGCTGCGCTCGTCGGCCTGGCGATAATCGCCGTGTCCGTTTTGACCCTTGACTTCACCGCCACCCGTACCCGTGCCAGCGTGGGACCGGCTTACAAAAGCGGCACCATCGCCGCCAAGGGCCTGGTGCTGGGCGACAGCGGCAAGCCCATCTGGGCCGAGTTCAATGCCCAGGGAGAGGTCGTGCGCGAGATCGGTGAAGCCGTAGAGGATCTGGAGAACGCCTTCGTGATGCCGGCTGCCGCCTACCGGGCCTATGTGGCGGTCTTCGAAGCGGTCGAGGAAGAACACAGCGCTAATCGGCGGATTATGTACCGCGATGAATACCAGCTCACCGATTTTTCTCTGGCCAACGGCAGCGCCATCGATCCACCGCCGCTGAAGGACAACACTTACAGCGTCGTGGTGCGAACCGCCGAAGTCATGTACACCGACAGCGTCCCCCTGGTGTTGCACGAATCCCCCCTGGACCTTCTACGCTTCCAAAGTATACCGGACTCCGCACGCGCGGTGCTGCTGGGAGAGGACAGGCGAGTCATCGCCACAGCCGATGTCAACATCGGTTATGTGGCGGCCTTTTACACCCCCGAAGGCGGGCAGGACGAAAGTAAGGGCCGCAGCAGCCTCGGCGGCTACCGCCCGGGGCAGGGCACCCTGTGGGGACCGGTTGCCGGGGCCAAGGTTGAGACCAGCCTGAGTCGTTTCCCGGCCTATTCCGACGAAAACGGCCACTATGTCGCCTCTTACTTTATTCCCCCTTGCCCCGGATTCGCGATGGATTATAACAACAACATCTTCGTGCAGCTGCGCTACCAGCACTTTGATCCCAAGCGCCGCTCGCCTTTCGGTACGTGGTACGAGTGGCGTCAGGGCTATGATTATTGCGTGGGATATTCGGAAGGATTTTTTGGGGCGTCATTGGCCGGTCTGGCCGCCAAGATGAGTTTGATGAGCATCGAAGCCGGCATGGCCCAGCCGATTAACCGGGTGGATTTTTCCATTGATGTGGCCATGCTCACCGGGCGGGCCCAGATGGGCAACGAGTCCCGCCCCGGCATTCCGGTTGACACCGACATTGTCGGCACGATCCCGTTGGGGGGCTCAACCGAGTATGCCTACACCGAACCGGCTTTTACGGCTACCCAATCGGGTTTTCTGCGGCAGCCCGATGTAGCGCCCGACTTTTCCGATCAAGGACTGCTCAAGACCATCGGCAAGGACGATCTGGAAAATACCGATATTTACATTTACCGCGTTTCCAACGGTCAGCTGGTTACCTCTCGAAAGGGATTGCGCCCCAATGAAAGCAATCCTTACCATGGCGGCGGCGCCGGCGATGAATCCGAGAGCATCGTCAATTATTGCTTGCTCATGCGCGGCCCGGCCTCCTTTAATTATCTGCGGCAGATGAAATTTGAAGACTGGGCGGCGGCCACCAATATCAATGAAGAGCTGCAGGGCCGGCAGGCCGACCACCTGCGGGTGGGCGAACAGGTCAAGGTGATCATGATCAACCGGGCCACCGGCTACATCGGCTCGGCCGTCGGCACTTTTGGTGAAAATCTGGGATCGGGTCTGATCAGCTTTTCCCCCGAAGCCATCGTCATGCGTCCGCCGAATCTAAAAATCAAGGCCGAGCGGCAGTTTGAGATCGAAAGCGGCCTGACCGCCGGTGAACAGCGGGAATCCGTCATCGGTTTTGAAGGCTCGGGGCTGACCAGCGACAAAATCATCACCATCACCACCGAATGGCTTGACTGGGACGGCGGCCCCCTGCCGGAAGATCTGCCGGGCTACACCGGCCGCCTGGCCAAGGTTGTGGCCGAGAATGAACTGGGCCAGGCTGCCGGCCATATCGCCAATTTCGATATTCGGCCGGGCCGCCACATTCAGGTGGTGCAGCTTCCGGTGGAAAACATCGACAATGCCCATTTCTACATCCACGTCAACGGGGAGCCGACCGAGGGCAATCCGGGCTTTTCCGATGCCGACTTCAATGAAACCGGCGCCGGTGAGGGGCCGCTGCAGTATCGCCCGAAGCGCTATGTGCCCATCAGGGTCCCGGTATTCAACGAGGCCGCTACCCTGGCCGCCGCCTACGCCCAGGCCAACGTCAAGAATCAGGCCTGGCAGCCCGGAAATGACGTGCCCATCCTGGAAAATATCGAAAGGATCTATAGCTGGCCCTACCGGCCGGAGCTGCAGTTCAGTCTGTTCAAGCTCGAAATGGAGGAGCTGGAACTGCTGACCGAATTTGATGAGCAGGCCGGCCAAAGCACGACGACCCTGAGCTTTGACTACGATCTGTTCTCGGATCGGCTATTTGACCCGCTGCAGCGTTTCGGCCCCGCCCGCAGCCTGATATTCGGCCTGGGATATGCCGAAATCCTGGCCCTCATCGGCGAGGACCAGCAGGCTGAGTTTCCCGGCGTGGAAGAGCTCTTTACCATGCTGCCGGCGCAACAGGTGAACATCATCGATGATGCCGTCAGCTGGCTGCAGCCGGAAGACTATCTGGGCCTGCAGCTTTATCAATCAGATGACCCTGGCAACTCGCTCGTAGAGCTCTTCGGACTGCCACTGGTAACCAGTGATGCCCGGCCTTTTGAAATAGAACGGGTATTTCATCACAGCAAGTTTGACTCCAGCGTCCCCGGTACCATCGGGGCCGGATATACGGACAGCTACCAGCCGTTTGTCTTCCATTTGCTGCAGCATGCCGAGGTTTCAGTCAAGATTCTGGATGCTGACAAAAACCACAGAACGACCCTTATTGATAAAACCAGCTTATCATTGGGCCCCTTCAACTTCATGCTGGACTATGAAGTAGTTGAGCAGGCCGGTGTGGATCCCCTAATTTCGCCTAAATTCTTTGTCGAATTGGAGGCTAAAGTATCTGATGGCTCGCGCACCCAGAAAGTGCTCTATCCTGGAGAATTAAGAGTGCGCAATGACGGCAAGATGCTAGGCCAGATCATAGTCCATGACGTGCTGATCCAAGATGGTTCTCTGAATTTATCGCGTCAAGATTTAACCCTCAAGGGACGCGGTCCACAGCTAACCATGAACCGATCATACAGCAACCAAACTTCGCCGGTTGGCCCGAGGCCTCTGGGCGATGGCTGGAGCCACAATCTCGATTTGAAACTCAGGCCGCTGGAATCTAGAGATTACGGATCATATTCGGTGCCGCAGTGGGTTCGGGATTTGCAAGGGCGGTTTTTCAGATCCGACGAAGTTACCGCGGAGGAAGAAGAGTGGACCGCTGTGACGGTGAATGGAACGATTTTTAAAAAAGTGGACAACCATTGGTATCCGGAACGGGGCCGGCACGGCACGCTGGAGCAGGTTGGCGAGTCGCGTTTCATTTACATGTCAAAAGACGGTACCCGCTATCATTATGATTATCCGAAGCGCGAGCCGGGTACTGACGCAATCCTTTCAACAATGCCAACCCACATGAGCATCGGTGACGGAGCTGTCACGCGCATTGGGCTGGACCCTGCAGTCTTGCAGCTGGTTAACAGCAATCCCAACTACGAACCCGGTCATCCGGCTAATCCGGCGGCACCCTCACCGCTGAAGCAAATTGAAGATCGTAATGGTAACATGATGACCTTTTACTATGACGCCGCGGGGGTTCTGCAGCGGGTGGTTGACGCGGTGGGCCGGGAATTGACCTTCGAGTATGAATTTTTGCCGGCAGGGTGGCTCGGCTTGAACCGGAGACTGATCAAAATTACTGGCCCGGACGGTATCATACTTAATTATACTTACGACGAGCAGGGCCTTTTGAAAAGTGCGCAACGGGATGCCAGGATTGAAACTTACGATTATGAGCAAGAAACTGGGGTCGGGGCAGGCGCCTATAATCTGGTTAAAACCACAGATTCCAATGGACACAGCTACAACTATCAATACCATGGACCCCATGAAGTAGATGCTTCCATATCCGTTTTTATCCAGGACTTGAAATCACAGGACGTCATTAAAAAGGTCGTTTATCCGGATAACCATTTTGCATTATTTCAATACGAGGCCCAAGCAGCAAACCGGAGAATCGTAACGGATTTGCGCGGCAATGATACCGTTTATACACTCAACTATTACGGCAACCCAACCATAATCCAAGAACCGCTCGGGAAAGAAAGCTTGATGACCTGGACCATCGACCAGGGCAAAGATGACAATGTCATGACTTCCAGAACGGACGCCCGTGGCCATACGACCTATTTCGAATATGACACTAAAGGCAATATAATAAAAGAGACGGATCCTTACGGCAACAGCATAATGACCTCCTGGGATCTGAGGTTCAGCCTTCCTGTGGAGCGCACCGACCGCAACAATGTGATCCAGAGTTGGGAATACGATGACAATGGGAATCTTGAAACATATGTGGACGGTGACACCAAAGAATTTCATTACACTTATTATCCTACTGGTGAACGCAAGACTTCGACCGATCCGCGGGGTCATACCACCTCCTATACCTATGATCAACGGGGTAATCCTGATACGATCCTGGAACCTGAAGGCAGCCTGACTGACCTAGACCATGATATACGCGGTCGATTGCATTTCAGAACAGATCCCAATGGCAATCGCACCGAATACATCTATGATACTTTAGACTACCCGGAGAAAATTATTCATCCTGAAATAATAGCATATCAGCTGCCAGCTGGTTCCACCAATATACAGGAATTTACTTACGATCCAAATGGCAATAAGCTTGAAGAATTCAATCGCATCGGTCTCAAACTGACTTACACTTACAATGCCCGTGACCAGGTGAAGACCATCGAGCGCAACATCGGAGGTGCGAAAAGCTTTGGCTATGACGAGAACGGCAATCTGAACTCTGAGACCGACTGGAAAGGCGAGACCACTACTCATACCCACAATGCTTTGAATCAGCAGGAAACCACAACTAATCGTCTGGGGCATACCATGCGTAAGGGCTACGATCTGGTTGACAATCTAATAAGCACTGTGGACTATGAGGGCAATGAAACCACCTTTGCATATGACAAGCTCAACCGTATGACCGATACCTGGCAGCCCGCTCTGGAGGATCAAGACCCCGGGCATTTAGTCTACACCTATTATGATGAAGCGGATGCCACAACCAATCTCAAAAGCGATACGGATCCGGAAGGAAATATCACTACTTATGAATATAACGGCCGCTATCTACGAACCAAAAGGACCAATGCCCTGAACGATGAATTCATCTGGGAATACGACGACAATGGAAACCTGGCCAAGGAGATAGACGAGGAGGGAAACTACAATCGCTACGAATATGATAAACAGAATCGCCGGATTTCTACCTATCAGGCCATCGAGGGCCGGGAAATTAAAACCAGCTTCGAGTTTGACGCCAATGGAAACCTGAACCATCTGACCGATGCCCGCGACAATACAACCAGGACCCGCTTTGACAAATGGAATCGTGCCTATTTGGTGATCGATCCTGACGATTACACAAAAACCACCGAATATGATGGTCAAGGAAATGTAGTCAAAATTGTGGACGGTAACGGTCATAGCCGGATCTCGGTGAGGGACAAGCTTGGCCAGTTGCTTACATACATTGATGCCGAGGACCAAGAGACCCACTACACATATGACGACAACGGAAACACAGAGACGATTCGCGATGCTAGAGATGTGGTGACCTACTTCACCTATGACGCCGAAGATCGGTTGAAAAGCTCCACCGAAGCTTACGGCGCAGTCCATGCGCGAACCCGGGAGATCCTTTCGCGTGATAAAATGGGCAACCCAACCGCAAAAAAGGACTTTAATGGCCACGTTACCACAATGGAATACAACGCTTTAAACCTGGTCAATAAAGTTACCGATCCCTTTTCGAACTTCACGGAGACATCATATTACCGGACTGGAAAAGTCAAGTCTGTTAAAAACCGGCGCGGCAACACAACTGCTTATGAGTATGACGAGCTTAATCGTGAAATTCTTTTGACCGATGCCAGAAACCAGACCATTGCCACCACCTATGATAAAGTCGGCAACGTCAAGACCGTTAAAGATAAACGCAATATTGTCACCGAAAACTTTTATGACGATCTATATCGCCTGGAGCAAACGGTGCGTGCCGGCCAACGGCTGGTCACAAATCAATATGACGACGTCGGCAACCTGCGTTTTGTGACGGACGCAAACGGCAACCGGGTGGAGCAGATCTACAACAACCGCAATTTGCTTGAAACCACTATTTACCCCGATAGCGATGATGATCATCCGGATGGATTCACCGTGGTCCGCACCTACGATGGTGCCGGCAACCTCAAAACCCTGACCGATGAAGAGGAAAAAATCACCACTTATAATTACGACAAAGAAAACCGCCAGATCTATGTCGAGCTTGCCGGCGAGGTCACCACCCGTATGTATGATGCGGTGGGCAACCTGACCTCGATCACCAACCCTGAAGGCAACTGCCGCATCATGGCTTACGATGATTTCAGCCGCCTGGTGACGGTGGTGGATGATCCAACCGGGCCCATTGGGGATATAACAGCGCTCGATCCGCGCTGCACTCTCAGCGACGATTTGAACCTGGTCACCAGATATGAATACGATGCCAACGACAACCAGACCCATCAGTACGATCCCGGCAACAACCATGTCGAATTTACTTACGATGCATTGAACCGCAAAACCGCCCATATCCAGCACAAGGCCGGTGGAAATCTGATCACACAATTTACGGTTTACGATGAAGAAGGCAACCTCAAGGAAATGGTGGATGCCAATGGCCGGACATTTACGCACAATTACGACCAGTTGGAGCGCCAGACGGATAAATTCTTTCCGGATACGGCTGCGCCTTACCTGACCATTATCCATATAGGGGCTGAATATGATGAAAACAACAATGTCATCAGAGTCACGGAAAGCAAGAAGTTGCCTGATGGCACCGCGGTCACGGATATCACCATCAATCATTACGATAATTTTGACCGCCTGGATGACAGCTCCCAGCGAGGTCTGGTCATCGACTATGAATACGACGCTAACGGCAACCGTACCCGGGTGGCAACTTCAGCCGGCAGCACGACCTACACCTATGACAGCCGCAACCGCCTGGAAACCGCCGTTGCCGGTTCGGATGTGACCACCTACACTTACACGCCCGACGGCAAGCAGGACACGATCACCTATCCCAACGGCACTGAGGTCACCTACACTTACTACGATACTAACCGGGTGCAGACGGTCACTAACGAGGTCACCGCCGGCGCCACCCTGATATCCAGCTATGCCTACGAATATTCCCCCAACGGCAACCGCACCAGCCAGATCGAGGTGCAGGAAGGGGTTTCCGAGACCACCACATACAATTACGATGCAGTAGACCGGCTGATCGATTTTACGGTTGCCGGCACCGCAACAACGGTGACCGCCTACTCCTATGAAAACTACAACCGCAAAACGGAGACGGTCAGCGAAGACGGCAGTTTGGTCAAATCCAGAACCTACGCCTATGACGAGACCAACTGGCTGACCCGCATCGACGACGACACCGATCCGGCCAACCCCTTTACGATCGACTATGCCTATGATAACAATGGGAATACGGTATTAAAATCCGACAGCTCTTTGACAAATCAGGACATCAGCTACAGCTATGACTCGCGCAATCAGCTGGTGCAGGTCATCCGGGGCCCGCCGGGCAGCGAGGAGACCCTGGGCCAATACGACTATAATTCACGAGGTTTGAGAGTGCGACATCGCTTCAGCGACCGCGGTGAGGTTGATTACTATTATGATGACAAAGCCGTTATCGAAGAGCTCAATGCATCAGACGGCAGTCTGATGGCCCATTACCGCTACGCCGATCGTCTACTGAGTCTGGACACCGGCACTAGCCTGCAATTTTATCACCATGACGGCCTGGGCAGTACGGTCAATCTCAGCACCGCGGACGGCGCCGTGCTGGTCTCCTACAAGCTGGACCCTTGGGGCCATATCATCTCCCAGAGCGGGCAGAGCATCAACCGTCAGATCTTTACCGGCAAGGAGCATGATGAAAACACCGGATTGATTTACTTTGGGGCTCGCTACTATGATCCGGATACGGTTCGGTTCATTAATCAAGATCCCTATTTAGGCCAAGCTTCAGTTCCAGCTTCACTCCACAGATACCTTTATGCATATAGTAATCCAACTGTCTATGTCGATGAAAATGGTAATTTTTCTCTTGAGGCACATACCGAAATGAGCATGAGTGCTATTCAACAGGCTCGCGAGCTTAATTACATCGATGTCGAGGACCAGGGATTTGTAAAGGGATTTATAAAACGCAAAGCGACCGATTGGGGTGTTAAGATCGGTTCCAAAGAGCCAGACGTTACACGCACCGGAGCTATTCTTCACGAAATTAATGAAACGGTTGATGCGGTCATTCCCGATGAGTACCTCGAAAAGAAACTCAAAGAAGCGACCGAAGAGGTTTCCGAAAAAGTGAGTGAAGTTAAAAAGAAGGTTGTCAAGAAATATGCGCCGGAGTTGTCCGAGACGCTGGATAAAATTGAACAGGCTTGGGATGACAGCGACACTTTCGGCCCCGGCGCTGACATCGTTGATGAGCATGTGCCTGAAGCCGGAATCAAAGATAGCTACCTTTATCGAAGCCATTACGGGGACCTGCAATGGCAGCACAGTATGGGGGAAGGTACTGAAGAAGTTGTCGAGGATGTTGTCCAGGGTTCCGTCGATCAGGCAAAGGAGTACTGGAGATTAACCAGTGAAGGCCGGGATTTTGAAGCCGGCGTTCAGCTTGGGCGAGGTTTGCATTTTGTTCAGGACTCATACTCCGAATCGCATACAGCCCGGGGGCCCGATGGCAAATTGCAAAAAACCTTTGACTATAATCCTCAAAGCCCTAAACTTCATAAGCGTTCTGACATTGTCCCTGAAACTCATCCTTCTCGGCAGGCTGCCGAGAAGGCAAGTGTTGAATACATCAGGCTGGTTGAGCAGTACAGAGGGGATCCGGAAGGTCTGAAGAAGGCCTTAAAAGGCGGAATCTTTGAAACAGATATTGATGAGTCGATCCCCACTCCGAATCAGATCCGGGTCACACCTGAACAGGCAACGGATGCAGCAGTAGATTGGGGAGAAAAAAAGGTGAGAAAATACAGTGAAGGCCAGTAATCATATGTGGATTGTTATCAGGAAAAGGTTGTATATAGGTTTTGCACTTTGTTTGGTGTTCTATCAATCAGCCGTTTATGCCGATGATGTCGTTAAAAGATACCCGGAAATAGGAATTCTCTCAAAGAGCAGGATTAATCACCAACTTATCAGGGGTGAATTAAGCAATTCACCGGAATGGATCGCAATAGAAAATAGGGAAGATCTTTTCTGCAAATGGATAAACGAAAATATAGCGATGGATACCCTGAAAAAGCTCGCCGTATTTGAAGAAAAAGACCTAACTCCCATGACGGAGGAGAAGCGCACAGATTATGATGAATCATCTGTATACTTTAAAAGTTGCAACTATATTAAGGAGTATCGGTCACCGCTTTTTACGTGGGGAATAGATAAAAATGAGCTGCTGAAATGGGAGAATACCGACGCCTATATAGATACCCCCCACTCACTATTGCTAATTGACTATATTGGCAGTGAAAAAAAATACGCGCGCGCGCTATTTATTGATAAAAAGCATCAATTTCATTCCAACAAAGGATTCAGAAAGTCATTCTGGGACTACATAAAAATTCTATTCTCACGTGAAAACAATTAATCTGTTTATATAAGAAAAGCAGAGGGTCACATCTTAACGGTTTGTTGCTGGAATCGACATTTTTAGAGCGCCAGCGATAATGAATGCTTCTTATTTCATGAATGGAATTTTACTCACGCTCAGCCGGTGATCTTGGCCTGATGGTATGCTAAATTCTTCTCCT
>Ga0209052_1000030_pt1 | contig 97519 bp, 90 predicted proteins | sample WorMetHEROISLAND_2_FD_187409 | JGI IMG/M metagenome (GOLD analysis project Ga0209052, IMG submission 187409) | Marine gutless worms symbiont microbial communities from Max Planck institute for Marine Microbiology, Germany - Olavius sp. 4 HERON... | ecosystem: Host-associated > Annelida >...
ACTAGTCGCGTAATGCATTGAGATAAGCATTAACATTGGAATAAGCCGGCCTTTAACTTCAAATTACTAACAGCTATCACTATAGTTTTCAATTTATGGCCCAAAAAGGCAATTATTAGAGGTAGCCTTAATTATTTGATGAGTTCTTGAGCTTGTTGGCCCATAGGTTTATTAATTGGAAAGCAGGCAAGCGCGTGTGTTCATAAGCTCATTTGCCGCTGAGCGAATCAATTGGCCAACTCACGAACCTGAGAGCTAATGAACTTACCAGCTCACGAGCTTAAGAACTCATGAACCGAGAACCTTACCAGCTTACGAACTTTAAGCCGCTATTCGGAACTGGCCGTCGATCGTTGTTTCTGGTAGGCCTGGCCCTGGGCTGACATCTGGCGTATATTCACGCTCAACAGCATCGCAGATGCAAATCCCGCGATAATCACCGGGAAAACCTGTATGGCGTGGTTCGCCAAAGTAAAGCCGGCCGCCTCTTTAGCCGTAACGCCGAACAGCGAAAGGGCAAAAATGCCCCCGGCCTCCCAGAGTCCCCACCAGCCGGGAACCGACGGCAAAGAAATAAAAAAACAAATAATCACCATGACGGTAGTTATTTCAAGATAGGTCAGGCTGACGCCCGGACTGCCGAATGAAAATAGATAATAAGAGAAAGCGGCCAGCCCCCAGATAAGCACCGAGAGTATCGCGCAGGATAACATTTTTCCCGGGTATCGGATCAGGGTGAAGCCCTGGGCGATGTTCTTGAGTATTGTCACGACCGGTTCACAGATTTTGATTCTGAGCCATGACCGGACGCTTTCGCCTGCGAAGAATACCAGTCCCGGCGCCGACATGATCACACTATAAATTAACTGGCGGATTCTGCCGATGCTGAACAGCCCGATTCCGATCACCAGCAAAATTCCCAATTTCAGCAATCCGCTGAATACTGTCTGCAGGGTCTCCAGATTCAGCTGATAGGATTCAAAGACAACATTTTGATCGGGATCTATCTGCAGCAAACCGACGGTCATGATGAACAATATGAGCAAAATGCAGATGTCGAAAACCCGTTCTGCAACCACAGTTGCCAAACCGGTGGCAAAGGGTATTTTTTCCTTTTTCTGCAGGATTACCGGTCGGGCGACTTCGCCGAGTCGTCCCGGAAGCACGCAATTGATCATAAACCCGATCATCATGGGGTTGTACGCGCGCCACACGCTGATCTTGTTTGTGGTTTCCAATATAATGCGCCAGCGCCAGGCCCTTAAAAAAAACGACATGAACGTAATGATGACTGCCGGCACTACCCATAGATAGTTGATGGATGCCAGGTAGCTGAGAAGTTCAGCCAATGAAACTGCTTTGAAAGCCCAATAAAGCGCTCCGGCCGATATAATCAGGCCCCCGATGAAGGAGGCCGCCATTTTTCTTGTCATTTTAAAAAGAATTCCCGAGCCGTGGCGATATCCATCTTAATTTGCTCGATCAGTTCCGATATGTTGGCAAACTTTTTCTCATCCCGTAGCCGCTTGATAAAATTTACCCGAATTTTCTCTCCATATATATTAGCATTAAAGTCGAGAATATGCACTTCAACTGTAAACTCATGATCCTCGAAAGTCGGGCTGTATCCGATGTTGGCGACGCCATTGTGCTGAATTCCGCGGCATTCAATCGTTACGGCGTAGATACCGGTTTTAGGGCATAACTCATCATGCAGGTTGATATTGGCCGTCGGAATGCCCAGCAGCTTGCCCCCGCGGTCGCGCCCGGCCACCACCCGGCCCCTGATCTGATAATGACGTCCCAGCATTTTTTCCGCCTCGACCATATGGCCGTCTGTTACCAGTTCCCTGATCCTGGTGCTGCTGATGCGGTCCGCCAATCCCCTGGCCGACTTGATCCAATTGGCCACCATGACTTCATAGCCAAAATGCGAGGCACGGGATTTCATCACATCGATATTGCCCTCGCGGCCTTTCCCAAAACTGTAATCTCGACCAACGACAATGGCTTTCATACCAATTTTATCGACCAGTAAATCCTTGATGAACTGTTCGGCGGTCAGGGACGCGAAGGATTTTGAAAATGGAACACAGATGAGAACGTCGATGCCGGTTCGCTCAATTAGCTCGGCCTTTTGTTCATAGAGCGTAATCAGCGGTGGATGACCGTTTGGTTTCAGTACCCGAATCGGATGGGGTTCAAACGTCATGGCGATCGAAGTGCCCTCGATGGTCTCGGCCTTTTCGATGACCTCATGGAACAGGGCCTGATGCCCGATGTGAACACCGTCAAAATTTCCAATGGTGATAACGGCATTTTTAAACGGCTTACGAATTTTTTCGAGATGGTCAATTATCTTCATAATGCTCGTTTTTTATAGTCCTGCCTGTAAGGCGAAAACCGCAAATTCCGATTGGATCATGATCTGGTCCGCAATGGAATGATGGCTTGTTGGAATGTTGGAATATTGGGTTCGCAGGGATTGGCCATTTCAAATTAATGATTGATTGACAGTCAACAGTATTTCGATAATTTAGATTTGCTTGATCCAACACGAAATCACAAACCACCGTATCGAACTCCAGCACCCATGCTTCCATTATTCAGCATTGCATTGCTCTTTTTGGTCGCTGCTAGTGTCCGCCAAGCCTGCGATAAAGACACTATATAGATCAATTTCGAAGATCAGAAATATGGCTTGACATCAATACCCAAAAAGATATATTTAGTCCGGACTCTGGATTAAATCAATCCTTTTCAATGTGCCGAAGTGGCGGAATTGGTAGACGCGCTAGGTTCAGGGTCTAGTGAGAGTATTCTCGTGGGAGTTCGAGTCTCCCCTTCGGCACCAATTTTAGTTCAGCCTTCTGTGTTCCAGCAGGTTTTTGTTTTAGGGGCCAGTATTTTATCAAATAGATCAGCTTACCTAAGCTCCCACTATTCTCACAGCTATTTCTATCCCACCGATTAGATCTAAACAAAATCAAATCCGTATCCCTATGATAGAAATACGCTGCTCCATAGGGAGCGGTCATTATGAATGTGGCAAAATATAAGGCGCGACCATTGGCTGGTCAAGTGAATTGTATTTTAATTAATTAGGGAATGAATTTTTCAAGATGCTGAAAATTAAAGGTTTCGTATTCACAGGCCTTGATTTTTTTGACAATTAAAGGTAATTATCTGCCGACCATTTGCCTTGAAACGTCAACTCAGCGTATCTCTTTAATATTATGCGATACTGAAATGTATTGCGAAGTCGAAGCACTCTAAATGCGGATTCCGAATTCTAATTCGAGATATTTACAAATCAGTTAGAGATGATGATATTGCTGGCAATGGGAAATCGATTAATTTGAAATCTTTCAGATATTGACCTCTAAAACTGTTGATAAAATTTACGGGAATCATTTCGATGAACAGTACGAAAGAAAATGTGTTCATATTGGGGATATCTTGCTTTTACCATGACAGCGCCGCTTGTCTTCTGCAAGACGGCAATATTGTGGCAGCGGCTCAGGAGGAGCGTTTTACCCGGAAAAAACACGATCCACGGTTTCCTAAACATGCGATTAGATATTGTCTTGACGAGGCCGGAATTGACATCACTGACCTAAGCTACTTGGCATATTATGACAAACCTTTTTTGACTTTTGAGCGGCTCTTGATGAGTTATCTGACGACCGCTCCCAGAGGTCTTCGTTCGTGGCTGCAGTCCATGCCCCAATGGCTTGGGAAAAAGCTACATATACCCAGGGTGGTTAGGAACGAAACCGGCTACGGAGGTGATGTCCTTTTCACCGAACACCACGAAGCGCATGCAGCTTCCGCCTTTTACATGTCGCCTTTGACAAGGCGGCGATTTTAACTGTCGATGGTGTTGGCGAGTGGGCCACTGCCAGCTATGGTTATGGCAATGGTAATGAAATAACATTGCTTAAGGAGCTTCATTTCCCCGACTCCCTGGGATTGCTCTACTCCGCTTTTACATATTTCACAGGCTTCAGGGTCAATTCTGGCGAATATAAACTCATGGGGTTGGCGCCCTATGGCCGACCCGCATATAGCGATCTAATTCTATCAGAATTAATCGATCTTAAAAAAGATGGATCAATCCGTCTAAATCAGTCCTACTTTAATTATATCGGTGGATTGCGTATGACGAATAAGCGATTCGCAAGGCTTTTCGGCGGACCACCTCGAATTCCTGAAACCGAAATCACGCAAAGGGAAATGGATCTAGCAGCGAGCATTCAGGCGGTGGCCGAAAAGATCATTCTCAGAATGGTAAACCACGTTTTTAATGAAACGAAATTTGAAAGTCTGTGCCTTGCCGGTGGTGTAGCTCTCAACTGTGTCGCAAATGGCCGAATTATACGGGAAGGCCCGTTTAAGAACGTCTGGATCCAACCGGCTGCTGGAGATGCCGGCGGTGCTCTGGGAGCTGCACTTTCAGTCTGGCACCGTTATCTTGGTAAGGAACGGCAAAATCCCCGCGGGGTTGACCGTCAGCAAGGGTCGTATCTCGGTCCTGCATACAGCAATCAGGAGGTAAAAGACTATCTTGAAAGCAATCGCTATCCTTTCCATGAAATGGACAACAATACTAGATCTCAGACCATCGGAGATCAGATAGCTCAGGGAAAGATAGTCGGATATATGGCTGGGCGTATGGAGTTCGGTCCTAGGGCTCTTGGGGCAAGAAGCATTCTAGGAGATGCCCGCAGCAAGGACACCCAAACACTAATGAATCTGAAAATAAAATATCGAGAATCATTTCGGCCCTTTGCACCTACCGTTTTAGAAGACAAGGCGGATCAGTATTTTGATATTGACCGACCCAGCCCATATATGCTTCTGGTAGCGGATGTTAAAAAAGAAAGACGACTCATGCAGCCATCAAAGGATGGATTAACGATGATAGAGCGCCTAAAGGTGAATAGAAGCGATATTCCTGCAATAACGCATTTGGATTATTCTGCCCGGCTGCAATCGGTAAATCAAAAAGACAAACCCGATTATTATGATGTAATTGCTGCATTTGAAGAGCTAACTGGTTGTGCTGTGATCGTGAATACCAGTTTCAATGTGCGCGGTGAACCAATCATATGCACTCCTGCAGATGCTTATCGATGTTTTATGCGAACCGAGATGGATGTACTGGTCATGGAGAATTGCATCCTGTATAAATCAGAACAGCCTACATGGCATGAAGGTGAGAAGTGGAGAGATGAGCTCGAACTTGATTAACATTAAGGAAATACGAAAATTTGGTGTCATTGGGTTTCTATTTTTTGGAGCCCTTTTTGTGGTAGCTATTTGGCGTGACAAGGTCATGGCGGCATATTTTTTTGGCCTTTTAGCGCTGCCTTCGATAGGATTTATCCTGCTCCCTGTTCGGTTGAAACCCGTCTACGCTGCCTGGCTCAAAATTGGCCATTTCCTTGCTTCAAAAGTAACAGTGTTCATTCTTACAATTATGTTTTTTTTGTGATAACACCTGCAGCATTCCTAAAAAGAATATTTGGTGGCCGTCCGCTACCTTTGAAGCCCGACCTGAACGCGAAAACATACTGGGTGACCCGGCCCGAATCTGTGCAACCCAAAGGGAGATTTCCCAAACGCTATTAGTCGAGGAAAACTATGGCAAATCAGTCTCTAATTTCAGAGTTTTGGGAATTTTTAAAATATAGAAAGCGATATTGGCTGCTTCCGATCATTATTATGTTAGGGCTCGTCAGTGCTTTGATTGTCTTTGTAGAGAGCAGTGCAATAGCACCATTTATCTACGCATTATTCTAATTTTCCAAAAAAGATCACCGCAATTATATTAAATTCTATTCGGTCGATTTAGACGCCATTCGACCGGTATGCCGACCGCAACATATTCGCAAAACTCACATTGCCCAGGGTCATCAGCTTCACCCACCTGTCTTTCCCCGAGTCCATATGCTTGACGATAGTCTTTAACTCCATCCCCCTGTTCTTGAATTCTTGCACCTGGCCGGTGATATCTTCCAGAAACTGCAATTTCTGTCTTAGTTTTGATTTTCCATTTTTCCGGCAGGGATTGTGGGCGCAAAAAAGAGCGTCGAAATCAAGTTCTAGAACTTTTTTCAACGAGTCGATCTGGTCGAAAATGTATTCATCCGTGCGGAAATACTTAATCCGCCGGCCCAGGTAAAGGTCGCCTGAATAAAGACGGCCATTGGCTGCGTCCCAAAATACCATATGATCCTTGCTGTGGCCGGGTGTGTGAACCGGCTCCAGTCTGTGTCGATTTGTTTCAATGTCCCGGTCCAGGGGCAAGAGAGCGGTTTTTTCCGATTTTCCCCAGATCAAATGCTGGTAGGGCAGTATGCGGAAATCGGATGCCATTTTCGCTGCGGTCAGCGGGTGGCCGAAGGTTTGGATGTTGTGTTGCCGGCCGATCGCTGCTGCATTGCCGCTGTGATCTTCGTGATGATGGGTCAGCACGATTTGCTGCAAGTTTTTACCTTCAAGCAGCTGGATAACTCTTTTTCGCATGTGGCCCTGGCCGGTGTCGATGAGCAGACCGTCTATGATATACATGTAGACCGACATCAGCGGGGGACCGACGGGGCTATAGCCCAGTTTAATGGCCTCAACTTCACCAATCTGCTCGACTTCTGCGATGTTCATAATGGGTTACGGGTTGCGGGTTTCGGGTCACGGGTTGCGGGTTTCGGGTTACGGGTTACATGTTTCGGGTTCTGGGTTGCGTGTTTCGGGTTACGGGTTACGGGTTACGGGTTTCGGGTTACGGGTTGCGGGTTACGGGTTTCGGGTTACGGATTGCGCGTTACGGGTTACGGGTTACGGGTTGCGTGTTTCGGGTTGCGGCTTTCGGGTTTCGGGTTTCAGGTTTCAGGTTACGGGTTGCGGGTTACGGGTTGCGTGTTTCGGGTTACGGGTTGCGGGTTGCGAGTTACGGGTTGCAGGTTGCGAGTTGCGGGTTGCGTGTTGCGTGTTCAGGGTTGGCAGCTACAAAATTTATCAGCTTTACGCGCAGGTGCTGAAATCTACCCGAAAGCTGCACGAAATAGCAAAGTAAATCAAGCTGACGACGTGGCCTCAAAACTGCAGAATCACAACATATCGCATGTCCGAGGGTGGAATCGCTTTGCAAGCTCTTTTACAAGATTGAAAAACTTGCAATGTAAAACCAGCTTCCCGTTATCCGCAACGCTTGACCGAGTGCGCGTAACCCGCACCCCGCAACTCGAACCGCGCAACGCGCAACCCGCAACCCGTATCGCTATCTTCTGATGGTCACCTTTTCCATGACGACGTCTGCCGCCGGTCTGTCACCGGGACCGGTGTTGGTTGAGCCGATCTTTTGAACCACGTCCAAGCCCGCCGTCACTTTTCCAAAGACCGAGTGGTTGTTGTCCAGGTGGGGCGTGGGACCGAGGGTGATGAAAAACTGGCTTCCATTGGTACCCGGTCCGGCATTGGCCATGGATAAAATGCCTTCGCTGTTATGGCGCAGTGATGGATCAAATTCGTCTTTGAAACGGTATCCCGGTCCGCCGGTGCCGGTTCCGGAAGGGCATCCGCCTTGGATGACAAAACCCTTGATGACGCGATGGAAAATAAGGCCGTCATAAAAATTTCCGCCCCTTTCGGTCTCCTGGCGGCCTTCGGCCAGGTTGATAAAATTCCAAACGGTTTCAGGACACTCTTTAGCGTAAAGTTCAGCCTCAAATGTACCCATATTGGTTTCAACAACTGCAGTTGCCCGATCGATGTCTTCTTTGTAGTCGCTTTTTGTGGTCATTTTTCATCTCCTTTTATAGAATCCATTCATCTAGTTCGGTAAAGCTCCGTATAATCTATCTCCTTCTTTTTTCTCAATCTTGACTTCGACAATTTGGTTCTGCAAATCGTCACTGCCCTCGATCAACACCGGCAGATAATTCGACGAGAAACCTTTCAGCTTTCCGGTCGTCGCGTCTCTTTTGCTCTCGATCAGCACCGGCAATGACTTTGCCACGAATCTGCCGTAGAATTCCAATCGCTTGCGGTGGCCAAGTTCGCGCATCCGACCGCATCTGGCCTTGATGACGGCTTGTTCGATTTTATCGGGCAAATTGTCCGCCGCGGTACCCGGTCTCGAAGAAAACGGAAAAACATGCAGATAGCTGATGGGCAAATCGGCGATCAGGCTGCAGGTGTTGTCAAAAGCCGCCTGACTTTCTCCGGGAAAGCCAATCAGCGCGTCAACGCCGATGGCGGCCTCCGGCATCAGGCCATGAATGTGATCGATGAGCTGATGGAAGTCTCGCCGTGAGTAAGGGCGTCCCATTTTGTTCAGGATATGGTCATCGCCGCTTTGCAGCGGGATGTGGAAATGCCGGCAGAATATGTCTGATTCGGCCACACGACGAATGATTTCGCCGCTGAGTTCAAATGGCTCTACGGAGCTGATGCGCACCCTGGCGATGGGCTGGAGTTTATCGATACGCGCCATCAGTTCCGCCAGATCGGTGGCGGGAGCCAGATCATGGCCGTAGGCCCCCAGATGAATACCGGTCAGCACCACTTCGTGAAAACCGGCTTTCGACAGTGCTTGGACGCTCTTAATGACATCTTCCAGCGGCATGCTGCGGCTGCGGCCCCTTGCATATGGAACGATGCAGTAAGTACAAAACGCATTACAGCCATCCTGAATTTTCAGAAACGGTCGCGTGCGGGGTGCTGAAATTGGTGCCGGCATTGATTCAAACCGGTGATTCGGGCGGACGCTGCCGAAGGCTGAACCCTGATTCCCATAGGCCTCGTCACCATCGCTGCGGATCATTCGGCCGATGGACAGTTTTTTGTCATGCCCGATGACATAGTCGACGCCGTCGATTCCATCAATTTCCTGCGGCGCGGTCTGGGCATAGCAGCCGGTGACGATTACCCGGGCGTCTGGGTTGGCGCGGATCGCCTGCCGTATTGCCTGTCTGGACTGCATCGAAGCTTTTTGGGTAACCGTGCAGGTATTAATGATGCAAACTTCGGCTTCATCGCAGCGCCCTGCTGCGGCCCAGTCGGAAGACAGCAGATCATCGGCAAGAGCCTCGGATTCTGCCTGGTTGACTTTACAGCCCAGCGTTGTGATCGAAAATTTCGGCATATCCTTATGCTACCAACATAACTTGTTCCCCAGGGCCAGGTCAAAGCAAAACGGCGGTGCCGTAAACCTGCCAAGCGGAATGTTGGAATATTGGCGTGCTGGAATAATGGGTACAGCGGAATGAGATCTGTTTCTAAACGAACAACACGGATCGGATCGTTTTCCTCGTGCTTCCAACCTCATTCCTTCTTATCTTCCAACCTTCTGTCTTGCCGTCCCACGCGCTGGGTCCTATGCTCTATTCTCTGTGCGCTATGCCCCATGCGCCCTGCGCGAGGCCCTATGCTATCAGCTATGAGCCATGAGCTACAGTATCCAGCCGCCCCCCAGTATCTCATCCCCGCGATAAAATACGGCCCCCTGACCGGGCGTTATAGCCGTTTGGGGCTCTTTGAACCGAACCATCGCGGTATTTCGGCTCCCGGGAATGACGGTTGCCGCAACCTCCTGGCTGCGATACCGCACCCGTGTGTGCAATTCCAGGGGCGACTGGGGCGCTTTTCCAATCCAGTTGATATCTGCAACCTCGCATTGGGCTGAAAGCAGGTCTTTTTTGGTTCCGACCACCAAACGGTTGTGTTTGACATCCAGTCGCACGACGTAGTACGGTTCGGCCGCCGGGCAGTTGATGCCGCGGCGTTGGCCGATTGTAAACAGGTGCAATCCCTTATGGTGGCCGATAACCTGTCCGCTCATATCCTCGATCGGACCCGGTCGAGGTGTAAATCCTTTTTGGGTTTTTATAAACTCACCGTAGGCGTTGTTTCGAATAAAGCACACATCCTGGCTCTCACCGCGGGTGACAGGCTGCAATCCTCGTTTGGCGGCCATTTTCTTCACCTCGGTCTTTTCCATGGTACCCAGGGGAAACATGGCGCGCGCCAGCTGATCGCCGCTGAGTCGGGCCAAAAAATAGGATTGATCCTTTTGCCGGTCTAGGCCCTTAAAAAGGCGACAGGCACCGGAACGGTCTTTTTTGATAGCTGCATAATGTCCCGTGGCCAGTTGCTGAGCCCCCCGTTCCAGGGCCAGTGACTGTATGAGTCCGAACTTGATAGTGGGATTGCATTGCATGCACGGATTCGGAGTTTGGCCGCGCTGATAGGTCCGGGTGAAATAGTCGACGATTTCGTGCTGAAATTCGCTGTGGATATCAACGATTTCGACCGGTATGCCCAGCTGTTTTCCGATATCAAAGATGGGATGCCGGTCTAGTTCATGTGGCTCTTTTTCAAAGCGTGGATCGGTTTCGAACCCGGTCTTGAAGTGGAGCCCCATTACCCGATGGCCCTGTTCTTTCAGCAAACAGGCGGCCATCAGCGAATCAACGCCGCCGCTTAGGGCAACTGCTGTCGTTGGTTTCATTCAAAAAAGGCTTGGTGGATCGGACGTACCTCCATGGCCCGCGGCGGGCATGCCGGCACGCACAACTCACATAGGCTGCATTTTTTCTGATCAAAAAAAACATTCATCTCCGGGCGTTGCACCACCAGGGCGCCGGTGGGACACACCGCCGTGCAGGCCCCGCAATCGGTGCATTTTTTGTTGTCTCGCTTGATTTCCTGGGAGGCCTTTTTGACTTCGACGCCCTGAGCCTTGAGAAACTTAACACCTTCGCTGAGATTTTTTTTGGTACCGGTAAGTTCAAGCGCCATGATACCCTCTTTGCGGGGCAGAACAGCCGCATTGAGAATATTGAAAATCAAATCGTAGTCTTTGGTCAAATGGTACACAATAGGCTTGTGGACTTCGGACTTGGGAAAACGCAGAATGACTATTTTTGAATACACACCGGACCTCCAGAGAAAGTAATGATAATTTTACCGAATCAACCAATTTAATGGTAAATCGATGGGCTGTCAATATAAAGTGTTGCTTGATTCCTTCAATATTTTCGCCTATCATCTTATATTGGTTACAAAAGCTAATTTGGATTGTTCGGCGGAGTTTATTCCAGGCCAAGTTAGAGGGCTCCCCTCGCCTAAACATCTAAAAGCTTTAGCTTCCTTGATCCGGCCGGGGAGTTTGAAAAACAAACCGCCCCAGGATGAGCAGGCCAATGAATGCAAAGCCTGAGTAAAGAAAAGACCTATTTGCTGGAGCTTACTGTCAATGAACCGGTTCGCTTACCGCACCACGGGATTGGCCATAAAGACCATCTCCAATCTTTCTAAGGCCAATATCACCCTTTATGGTCGTGAAAACATCCCGGATGGATCCAACATCTTCGTAATCAATCATTTCACCCGGTTGGAAACATTTTTGATGCCATACCAGATATTCACCCAGACCAAAGTGCCGGTTTGGTCCCTGGCGGATTATGAGCTGTTTAAAGGCGCCTTTGGCAATTATCTGGAAAAAGTCGGAGCCCTTTCGACCAAAAGCCCCGACCGTGACCGCCTTATCGTGAAAACGCTGCTGACTGGAGAAGCCGACTGGATTATTTTTCCGGAAGGCCGCATGGTTAAAAACAAGAAAATCGTCGAAAGGGGCCAGTTTATGATTTCATGGGCCGGGGGCAAGCATCCGCCCCATACCGGTGCCGGAACCCTGGCCATGCGGACTGAATTCTATCGCCAGCGCCTGCGGCGTTTGGCAGCGGAAAAGCCCGAGGAAGCCCGCTACCTGCTGGATCTGTTCCAAATCGATTCACTCGAACCGGTACTAAACCGCGAGACCTACATCCTGCCGGTCAATTTGACTTATTACCCGATCAGGGCCAGGGAGAACATCCTGAGCAAACTGGCCCTGCGCCTGGTCGATGACCTCCCTGAGCGGGTGATTGAAGAACTCATGACCGAGGGCTCCATGCTGCTGTCCGGCGTCGAGATCGATGTCCGTTTTGGCAGTCCGATTCCAATCAGCGAGTATTTACAGAATCCGCTCATTAAAAAAGATATTGAAACGATTACCAGGATTGAATTTGACGACCCCATCGCTTCCAAAAGCACCATGCGTAAAGAAGCGCTTAAGCTCATGCAGCGCTACATGACGGCCATTTACAGTATGACCACCGTCAACCTGGATCACCTGTTTGCTTCACTGCTGCGATTCCTGCCGCATAAAAATATCGGCCAACACGATTTGTGCCGGCGATTATTTCTGGCAACCTCGCAAATTCAGGAGCAGCCCGGGCTGTATCTTAACCGTGGACTCAAGCAGGATCAGGTGCATCTGCTGACCGACGATCGATTCGGCAAAAAGGAAGACTTTATCAAAGTCGCTGAAGAAAAAGGCAATTTGAAGAAAAGCAACGGCACCCTGCATATTGATAAATCGACCTTTACGTCCCCCTATGAATTTCATCGGGCCCGCATTGACAATCCCATCGACGTAATAGCCAATGCCGTCGAACCCCTCACCGATTTGCAAAAAATCCTGCGCCGCCTGGCAATTTTGCCGGGTTTTTGGATTCGAAAAAAGGTTGCCGCTTACCTGATGTCCCAAGAGCTTGAGGAATACGAAAGCGACTATAAGCGCTTCTACATCAAAGGGGAGTCCAAGGCGCTCGACGTTGGAAGACCGTTTCTGGTTAAAGGCAAGTCCAAAAATCCAGGCGTGCTGCTTTCCCATGGCTATATGGCCGCACCGCGCGAGGTTGAAAGTTTGGCGCACTATTTGGGAGATCTCGGTTTCTGGGTGTACGTCCCCCGCTTGAAAGGGCATGGAACCTCTCCAGATGATCTTGCCCGCCGTTCCTATCAGGATTGGGTGGCCTCCATCGACCGGGGATACGCTATCATCAGCAGTCTTTGCGAAAAGGTCGTCGTGGGCGGATTTTCCACCGGTGGCGGACTGGCCCTTGACCTGGCCGCCCGGATCAGGGAAATCGCGGGGGTATTTGCCGTGGCGGCCCCGATGACGCTCAGGGATTTCTCTGCCAAGTTCGCCCCGGCCGTTGATATGTGGAATCGGATAATGGACAGAGCCTATGGCGGCGGTCCGAAGATGGAGTTTGTCGAAAATCAACCGGAAAATCCCCATATCAACTACCTGCGCAATCCCATAGCGGGCGTCAGGGAAATCGAACGGCTGATGGATGACCTTGAACCCAAACTGTCCGACCTAAAAATGCCGGCTCTGATTTTACAATCCCGCAGAGACCCCGTGGTCGACCCGAAAGGATCCCGAAAGATTTTTGAACTTCTCGGCTCCGAGAATAAGGAATATCACCTTTTTAACTTTGATCGACACGGCATTTTGCTGGGTGAAGGCGCTAAAATAGTTCATACTGCCATCGGTGAGTTTGTTAAGAGGTTCTAAGCTTTTTCTGAGATTTCCCATGGGAATAATGACCACTGAGCGGCAATTAGGAAGCGAATAAGGGGTTTCAGGTGTCAGGTTTCGGGTGTCAGGAGGGTAGGCCACCGTGCCGATCCAGCAGATTACGGGGGCGAGTTCGGCGGCGAGCCCTGAATTTTTGTAATAAACGGTCAAGTTTCACGGGAGGGGCTATCTCGCATTCCAACTCGGCTTTTTTACGGGCAGGTCTTCTATATGAGTTCAGGAAGGATGAGATCGATTTTTCTGCGCCACTGATGATGGATATATTAAATCGAAAATGAGGCTATTTCAAATAACGACCAACGAATAACAAATAACGTCGGAGGGCGCATTTACAGCTCAATAAGGGTAAATCTTTTCCCGTATCCAACCAATGCCTGCTTCCACCAGATCACCCCTGTGTTTCACCGCCACGGATAAACTCCCCTGTCCAACTCCGCCGATATATGGCCCGAAATTTTGACATAATCGTTTATTTCTATTAAAATAAATACATAGCGCGCAGGATCGGTGCAAAATCCAAGTCCCGGGAACACCCATTCGAAAGAGGTCGAACTACGATGCTGAAAAGTGATTTGCCAAAATGGATAGTTCTCATGGCGATTCCTCTTTTTTTTTCCTGTACGGCAGGGCGTTTTCCGAATTTAGTGATCGCTGAAAAGGGCATGGTTGCATCATGCCGCTATCTGGACACCATATCTGAGATTTCTGATCCGGCAAAGGCCATAGTTAATTACAAGTATTATCACTATTATGATGGGGAGTTGAAAGTTCTTCAGCGGGCAGACCACATGGGAGCCACCCATCTGGTATGGCTGTACAATTATGCTGCCAGTTCGTCCGGCTCGGCCTACCGCTGTGATGAAGAAGCCTCCAAACAGAACTGAGATTTTCAGGAGATGGTTGATTTCTTCAGATGATGAAGCTGCATATTAAACCCGGGTGTCATGCTGACCCGTTGTGTCGGTGTTATCCGAATCGTCGTCGTTATTGAGTTATCACCTACTATCCGGTAAAGGTTCAGATGAATAAAAGAAAAATGTATAATACGACGTTAGATGCTGAATTGATTAGAAAAATAAAGATTCTTGCAGCCCAGCAGGAGAAACGCCAAAATGACCTGCTGGAAGAGGCTATTCAGGATCTTCTCGAAAAATACGAAGGCAGATCCGAAGCGTAGCTGCAGGCAAACCTGACCGACCATCGGGCGGAAAACAGGTGCCTTATTCAATCGAAAGGCAAAATCGCGCGCCTGGCCGCCAGGGTAACCGGATCCAATCCGGGGGCTTTGGCATCAAATTTTTCCCATCAAAACAACTCCATTAGGGTTTAAGGTAACCGGAATAATTCCTGAGCATATCCCTTGACATGACACTGAGTGGTATTATTCTTTAATTTAGCAGCTGAGGCTGCGAAGTTGTTAATCGGTTAACTATTCAAACTAACCCTTAACACTTTCCTCTATCGGGGTGGTTCATTCCCCATGAATCACCCCATTTTTGTTGACAGGGAGGCCCGTCATGATCGAACCTGCTGTCCTGGAGATATTCTCAGACTATATCTGACCCTGGTGTTATTTCATTACCGGGCGTATTGAGAAACTGCAAAACGAATATACCATCAGCATCAGATGGACGGCTTTCCCACTGCATCCTGAGACTCCCGAAGAGGGCCGCACCCTTGAAGAACTGTTCGCGGGCCGGCCGATAAACATCCCCCAGATGATGGAACATTTGACCCGTACGGCCCGGGAATTGAAATTGCCCTTTGGCAATCGCAAAATGACCTACAACAGTCGTCTGGCCCAGGAATTGGGCAAATTTGCGGAACAGCGGCAAAAAGGAGATGCCTTTCACCATGCAGCTTTCAGGGCTTATTTTGGCGACGGTCTGAACATCGGCTTGATGTCTACCCTGGCCGATTTGGGTGCAACGGTGGGGCTTGGCCGGGAAGCGACGCAGGAAGTCCTCGAAAAAAGGCTGTTCAAGGAAGCCGTTGACCAGGATTGGACCCGCTCACATCAGATGGGTGTCACTGCCGTCCCTACATTTATGATGAACGGGATGTCCCTCGTAGGGGCCCAGCCTTACGAGAAACTGGTTCAGATGGTAGAGAACAATGGCGTGGCAAGGCGCCTTTAGCATGAATTTTGGTCGATTAATTTGCCATGGGTCCATATTTCATTAATCAATGGCAAATACCAACTCAAAAGCACCAGAAGCATCGAATTACAGGTAAATTCCAACTTTCAAAAATCAATGCTAAAACGTGCAGGGCAATTGGATCGCAGTTCCCATTGAGATCGATGCGCCGGTAAGAATACCATTTCACAATAATCTGGGCGTTGCATTGTTTTGAATTTGAATTTTTGTTCATTGGATATTATTTGAAATTTGTGATTTGTTATTTGAGATATAGACGACCTGTTTGATGGAAGTTAAAAAAATTGATGCGAGAGATTTCCCATAAATGAACACCATCGCTATAATAATTCTGCTAGCGATCCTATTCGAATTTGTCCTCAATTTTATCGCTGATTATTTAAATCTCACCAGGTTGCAAAAGGGTCTGCCAAAAGCTTTTGAAGGGCTCTACGACCCCCAGCGGTACCGCAAGTCCCAGGAGTATTTAAAGGTCAACACCCGTTTTGGCTGGATTACCACCGTTTTCAATTTGATCGTGCTGCTGGTCTTTTGGTTCGGCAGGGGATTTCCGTTGTTGGATGAATGGGTACGTGCTTTGAACTACGGCCAGATTTTAAGCGGCTTGATTTATATGGCGCTCCTGATGTTGCTGAAGGCATTGCTCTCGCTGCCGTTCAGCATCTATCACACTTTTGTCATCGAAGAGCGCTTCGGATTCAATCAAACCAGTCCGTCAACGTATGCCCTGGACCTATTGAAGGGCTTGGTTGTCGCCATATTGCTCGGAACCCCGCTCTTGGCCGCAATATTGGCATTTTTCGAATATGCCGGCGCCAACGCCTGGTGGTTTTGCTGGATTGCGGTTACATTGTACATGCTGGGCGTACAGTTTATCGCCCCCACCTGGATCATGCCGCTTTTCAATAAATTTACCCCCCTGGAAGCCGGGGAGCTAAAATCCGCTATTTTGAGCTATGCCGATTCTATAAAATTTCCCATTGAGAACGTCTATGTCATGGACGGCTCCAAACGATCCAGCAAATCCAATGCCTTCTTTACCGGATTCGGCCGGCACAGGCGCATCGTTTTATTCGACACCCTGGTCAAGCGTCACACCACGATGGAATTGTTGGCTGTTTTGGCCCATGAAATGGGGCATTACAAGAAAAAGCACATCATCAAATCCTTGGTCCTGGGAATTGTCCAAATGGGCGTCATGCTTTATCTTCTTTCGCTGTTCATATCGTATTCCGGACTTTTCGAAGCTTTTTATATCTCCCGACCGTCCGTTTATGCCGGCTTGATCTTTTTCGCGATGTTGTATTCACCCCTGGATTTCTTAATCGGCCTGTTTATGCAGCAGTGGTCACGCAGAAATGAAACCGAGGCCGATCGGTTTGCGGTCGAAACCACCTCTGATCCCCGTTCCATGGCCAATGCGCTGAAAAAGCTTTCAATGCACAACCTTTCCAATCTGCTGCCCCATCCGTTTTATGTGGTCTTGAATTATTCGCACCCACCCGTTTTACAGAGAATCAGGGACATATTAAATTATGACAAGGCACCCTCCGAGAATTAAACGAGCCTGGTTCCCAGGGCGCCCCGGATGAGGTTACATGATGAGCGGCCGGTTTAGGCGCATATTGATTATTGCCGATATCGAGGGAAGCTCAGGCTGCTGGAGCCGCCGGGGGTCCGTATTCGTGACCAGGGAGTGGGCCCAGGCCTGTGTGGCGATGTCCCGGGACGTAAATGCCGTTGTCCAGGCGCTTTTTGACGATGGTGTAGACGTCATCCGGGTCCAAGATTTCCATCGAACCGGCTACAATTTGCTCCCCGAACTGATCGATTCCCGTGCAGAGGTTCTTCAAGGCTACCGGCCGGGACCGGTTCCGGGAATCGGCGATCCCGGCGACGCTCAAGCTGTCATGTTTCTAGGGATGCATGCCGCTTCTGGAACCGATGGTTTTTTGGCCCACACCTTAACCTCGCGCATCGCCGATCTGGAGATGAATGACAAACCCCTTGCCGAAATCCAGCTCTTTGCTGCATCGCTGGCGCCTTTTGGATTGAAACCGATTTTCTTTTCAGGATGTCCGACAGCCTGCCGGCAGGCAAGGGAGCATATCGAAGGCCTGACCGTCTATCCGATCGATAAATCTGTAAAACCACCTTTGTTTGATGCATCCGGTTGGAGACGCGGCCTGCAGCAGGCGGCAGTCGGGGCCCTCAGCAATACCCAAACCGCCCTCTACGAGCCCGCAGGCCCTATACACGTAACGGCAAAATTACGTACCGGATCCATCGAGGCCGTGAAAATCGCTCGCCGTTGGGGATTGACCTGCCGGGGCGGTCGGATCGTAATCGATGCCCTCGACATTCATGAGGTGTATCTGCACCTAATACGGGTCTGCTACCTGACGCCTGCGACAGAGACAATCCTCCCGATTGGTCTCGGGCTGTATCGTCTCTGGGGCAGGCTCGGACTTGCCTGGGTGCGGCACAGCTTAAGGCGCAGCAAGATCTGATCATGGATTGGCAGAGATCGTTGCACGAATGGCGGGTAATAAAATTTCGGACCTATAAACAAAAAGAAGGAGAATGCTCCATGGGATCTTGTTTTCCAATTAATTTCGAGGTCTTGGAGTGTTGGAGTACCGGAGTTATGGATAAATAACCGGCCCTAGTATTGCAAAATTCCAACTTGTCACGTCGAAGCGCGGTGAAGATGAATACGCCACCACTGCATGATTTGTCGGCACTGGTGCTGTAGGTAAATCTCAGTATGCCTTCTTTTTGGCTAATTTTTGTAAAATTATTATTTGCAAAGAATTTTCACCACAAACTCAGCCGGTTGCCTGTTTTCTGTGATCGAGGCGGCAACAGATCCTTCCAATCACCTTCGAAATCATCCTGCGGTGCAGCCGTGTACACGACTTTTAAAGTGTTGGCGTCGATCTGCTCGATTCTTTCAAGGGGATTTAAAAAAAGCTCGACTTCCTGGCGGGTCATCACCGGAAATTTATAGTGCCGGTTGATATATTTGAATTTACCCCTATCATCACCGTGCGATTCTATGTAATCCAGATGTTCCTGGATGCGTCGGCGAATTCGATCGTTGGATCTCGCCACAACCTTGTCTTTTTGAGACTTGATGACATCATGGAAGTCGCCCACAATCTCAAATCCGACACAATTTCTTCCCGATGCCACGGCCGCCCACATAGTCGTGCCGGTCCCCAGAAACGGGTCGACCACCGTATCGCCTTTGACAGAATACATATTCACCAGGCGATAGGCGAGTTCGAAGGGAAATGCGCCGCTTCTCAACCGGGCGGAGTCCTTTTGCATCTTTTGCTGGGCGCCGATCAGGCCAAGCCACACGTCCGAAAACCAGTGGTTCCTTTCTTCCCAGAAAAGGGCGCTTGCACGCCGAATTCGTTTTTGCGCCGGGCTGCCGAACTCTCTTTTAGCGCCTTTGCGAAGAATCAGAATGTATTCATGCTCGAGGGTCACATAGGCGCCGGCCGGCAACATGCCCGAGCCCATGAATTTGTTGGGCGCATTTGTCGGTTTGCGCCATAGTATCAGGGACAGCGCGGAGAAGCCGGTCTGGGACATGGCCGTCAGAATACGTATGTGGTTGGGATATAACCTGAACTCCCCACCGACGGTGCGGGTGGCGTCACCGATGTTGACGCAGGCCAAACCGCCGTCGATCAAGATGCGGTGCAACTCCTGCCAGGTTCGGTCGAGCTCGCGGTGCATCAGTTCAAAAGCTTTGAGACCGTCATTGCCTTTTAAAGCTTTAGGGATACGGCTGTTTTGGCGGGCAAACATGTCATCCCACATTTCTATCATCGGATAGGGCGGCGATGTCACCACCAAATGGACGCTGGCATCCGGGATGGGGGCCATGGAGCTGGAGTTTTGAAAAAAGATGTTGTGAGTGGTTTTCATAGGGTAAATATTTCATATCTCCCATGTCCAGTCAAATATTGTGATTTAGGGTTGAAATTGTCTTGAACGGCACTTACTTATTAAGACGTCAGTTGCCTATCGGGATAAGTTTATCCAATCGATTCTCAATATCACTGTCCAACTGCTATCCAATTATTGTCCGACAATTTTTCAGTGTCAGGGGGAGGCTAAAATGAAGAAATTGACCGTCGAAGATCTAAACTTGAAAAGCAGGCGCGTTCTTATGCGGGTGGATTTCAATGTTCCGCTGGAAGGCGGCTCGGTGGCCGACGACAAGCGCATCAAAGCCGCCCTGCCGACCATTGAATACATCCTCCAAAGCGGCGCCAGGCTGATTCTCATGTCTCATCTGGGTCGGCCAAAGGGGGTGCGGGTGCCGGAAATGTCGCTGGAACCCTGTGCCGGAGTTTTAAGCCGTCTGCTCGGACAGGAGGTCGGCTTTGTAAATGATTGCGTCGGAGACACGGTTGAGGCAGCCGCCGGCAGGCTTGAAGACGGCAGGGTGCTGCTGCTGGAAAATCTGCGCTATTGCAAGGAGGAAACAGACAACGATGCCGGTTTTGCCCAAAGACTCGCAGCACTGGGTGAACTATACGTCAACGATGCCTTTGGCACCGCCCATCGCGCCCATGCCTCCACCGAAGGGGTGACACGGTTTTTCGATCGATGTGCTGCCGGCTATCTTATGATGCGGGAACTGGACTATTTGGGTAATGTCCTTGAAAATCCCGCCAGGCCCTTTGTGGCCATTCTCGGCGGGGCCAAGATATCCGGGAAAATCGATGTCATCACTCATCTGCTGCCCAAAGTCGACCAGGTGATTATCGGGGGGGGCATGTCCTACACGTTTTTCAAGGCCCGGGGATTTGAGATCGGCAAGTCTCTGCTGGAAGCCGACAAGGTTGAACATGCCAAAGAAATTTTATCCTTGGGCGGAGACAAGGTCGTGCTTCCGATAGACTGCCGCATCACCGATAGTTTCGACTTTGATGCCCGCCAAATCGGAGAGTTGAAGCAGGTGGACATCGAGTCCATTCCAAAGGACTGGGAGAGCCTCGACATCGGAAAAAAGACCATCGAAAAATTCCGCTCCATCCTGTCCGACGCCCGGACTGTAGTCTGGAACGGTCCCATGGGTGTATTTGAGATACCGCAGACAGCTGAAGGAACCTACGCTATCGCTCAAATCCTTGCGGACATCACCGCCGGTGGCGCAACGACCGTGATCGGGGGAGGTGATTCGGCCTCGGCGGTCGACAAGGCCGGCGTGGCCGATAAGGTGTCCCACGTGTCAACGGGCGGTGGGGCCTCCCTGGAATTCATGGAAGGCAAAACCCTGCCTGGCGTTGCGGCGTTGACGGATCGCTGATGACGGATGACGGAAGACAGAGGTCAGATGACAGATAACCGAGGACAGAAAACAGATGTCTGAAAGCAGAAGACGGACGACAGATGAACGGCTCGCCCGAAGACAAAGGATAGAACACAGACGGCAGCAGAATTATTTTGGCCACTGTCAACTCAAGTTTTGTTCAGGACAGATTAGCCGACTTCCGACTTCTGACCTCTGAGTTCTGACCTCTGACTTCCGTCATCTGACCTCTGTCATCTGACCTCTGTCTTCCATCCTCTGTCATCAGTCCTCTGTCATCAGTCCTCTGTCTTCCGTCTTCCGTCCTCCGTCCTCTGTCCTCTGTTCAGTGCCTTTCCTGAAACCCGACACCGGTAACCTGAAACCCAATGAGGGTCCTCGGACTTCCGTCATCTGACCTCTGACCTCTGACTTCTGTCTTCCGTCCTCTGTCCTCTGTTCAGTGCCTTTCCTGACACCCGACACCTGACACCTGAAACCTTATAAGGGCCCGCTGATTTATTTTATCTGACTCCTGACCTCATGACCTCCGACTTCTGTCTTCTGTCTTCTGTCATCCGTCATCCGTCCTCTGTCATCTGTCTTCTGTCATCCGTCATCCGTCCTCTGTCATCTGTCTTCTGTCATCCGTCCTCTGTCATCAGTCCGCTGTCTTCCGTCATCCGTCTTCTGTCATCCGCGCTTTGTCATTCAACAACAACACTCTTCGGCAGTTTGCGGGTCAGGATGTCGGCGGCTTCCGCGACCATTTCTTCGAGGACCTGGCCGGAGGGTTTGATCTCGTCGATGAGGGCCGACACCTGGCCGGCAAGCCCTCCCACGTAGGCGGTTTTGTTGGCTTCAATAAAGCTTGCCAGCAAGGCGGAAGACAACAGCACCTGGGTCGGGAAGGGCAGGGGCCTCAGTTTGGAAGCATCCCAAAGGTCGTGGAAGCGGTTGAAGCTGGCCCGCAGGGTTTTACCGGTATAGGCGCGGCTGACGCGGGTGCCTTCATCGGATGAGGCCACGATTTTCTGCTTGTTGATCTCCAGGGCGCCGCCCTCGTCGGTTGCCAGAAAACGGGTGCCGATCCAGACCCCGATACACCCCATGGCCAGCGCCGCGGCAACCCCACGTCCGTCGCCGATACCGCCGGCCGCCAATACGGGCACCGGGTGAGCGGCATCGATCGCCGCCGGCAGCAGGACCATGGTGCCGATTCTGCCGGTGTGCCCGCCGCCTTCATGTCCCTGGGCCACCAGCAGGTCGATACCCGATGCGGCCATCCGGCGGGCGTTTTTGGCATTGCCGGTGATCCCCAGCACTTTCATGCCGGCAGCATGGGCATCTTCTACCATAAAGCCGGGATTGCCCAGACCGGCACAAAACAGCGGCACTTTCTCCTCGAGACAGACCTGAATGGACTCTTTGGGTCGCATGGTGGTGGTGTTCATCCGGACCATGATTTCGACATCCGGCAGCTGCATTTCCTGTTTGACCTGTTTGAGCCAATCCATATGGGGTTTGGGCAGCTTTTCGAGAATCTTGCTCAGGGGCAGTTTGTCGACCTCTTTCATGCCCATGCCGCCGCCGAAATCCAGGTGCTTGGGCAGCAGCAAGTCGACGCCAAAGGGTTTGTCCGTTTGGGCCTTGATTTCGCGAATCGCCGTCTGAAGCTCATCCACCGTAAATCCGGCGCCACCGAGGACGCCCAGGCCGCCGGCCTCGGACACCGCCACCACCAGTTCGACCGGTGCCCCGGCGCTCTCGCCGATCAGGGTCGGACCCATCCCGGCACTCAAAATCGGATATTCGATACCCAGCATGTCGCAAAGCTTCGTTCGCAATACTCTTTTCGCCATTGCAATACCCTCCATGAATTGAGCTGCCGCTCAAGAGTTAATCGTTATTTGTTATTGGTTACTGGTTAATAGGTCTGATACATCATTAAATTGGGACACAAAACTTGCCTATCTCAAAAAATACTTCTAGAATTAGCTTTTAATGCCTGAACAATTCTCCAATGTATTTGAATTGACTTGTAAACTGGCTTCCAAAGCTTTGGATCTTGTTCGGTGGCAAGGCGTGATGCGATTGGAACCCGGAGCGTACACGTCAGTACGTGAGCATTTTCAATTGCATCACAACGCCGCCAACGGGCAAGAGATGAAGCTTTGGGAGCCAGTTTAGAATTTTGTTGGCCAATTGGCGAGCCTGTGTTCGCCAATGCCGCCCCGGCGCGCATTGAAGCTGATCTCCAGCGCCCGGATAATGTAGTCCCTGGTTGTTTTCGGGTCAATCACGTCGTGGATGAGGTGCCTGCCGGCTGCCCCGTAAGGTGAAGCATCGTCCACCAGTTGCTGCATCAAGGCCTGCCATTCAGCCGAATCTTTGTCTGAAACCGGCTGCTTGCCGCCGTAGACAACATTGGCGGCAATGGCCGGATCAACAAAACTCATTTCCGCCGACGGCCATGCCACCAGAAAATCGGTGCCGCATCCCGATCCGCCCATATTCCAGAAGGCCATGCCGTATGTTTTTCTGACTATTATGGAGATTTTGGGAACGCTCAGCAGACCAAGGGCGTTCATGTAATTCATAACCTTGGTCGCCACCCGCTTGCGTTCGGCCGTTTGGCCCACCAGAAATCCCGGAATATCATGAAAAAACAACAGGGGTATATTAAACGAGTCGCACAAGCACAGGAAGCTGATGACCTTGTCGATTCCGTCGGTATCCATGGCGCCGGCGTTAAACATGGGCTGGTTGGCCACGACTCCCACGACGTGACCGTCGATGCGCGCCAGAGAAGTTATTACCGACTTGCCGAAACTTGGTTTTAACGGGAATAAGCTGTTATGGTCGACAATGCTGCTGAGGATCCGATGCATATCATACCCGCGGTTGCGCTTCTCGGGCAGCAAATCGAGTATTCTTTCCATCCCCGAACCCGAACCATCCGGGACAGCGGCCACCGGCGGCAGCTCATCGCAATGCGACGGCATGTACGACAGGTACCGTCGTATGATATCAAAGCATTCGTCCTCATTGTCAGCAGCCCGGTCTGCATTGCCCGTTATCTCACATGGACTTTCCAGCCGCCTAACTCCTCATCGGTAACGGTTTCACCCAACGCTAGTTCAACCACGCGGGGGCCGGAAACACCCATAGCGCTGCCTTTGACCTGAACGACCAAATCGGATAGGCAGGCCATCCAGGTCGGCATGCCGTAGCATTCCCCCAGGATGGCCGTTACCATGGGGGTTTGCCGCACCCTGCTCATGATCTGCAGGTAGGTGTCGAATCCGCCCCCGCCGTAGGATGCCAGCCCGGCTGATCCCATAATATCGGGCATGCGGGCTCCCCCGGCTTCCCCCAGATAAATAATGGGATATCCGCGGTTGGCCGCCAGGGCTTTCAGTTCGCCTTCTTTTCGTCCCGCAATTCTGCTTGAAGTTGCTGCCAGTACGGTAAAATCGTTTGAAATCAACGCTACCCGACGGCCGTCGATTTTGCCGTAGCCGGCCACCTTGCTGTCGGCCGGTGTTTTCTTATCCATACCGGGAACATCGGAATGGTTCAACATACCGATCTCCATAAATGAGTCCGGGTCCAGCAGCCGGTCTATTCTCTCCCGGGCAGTGAGCTTGCCCCGATCGTGTTGCTTTTGAATTTTTTCGGGTCCGCCCATCTGGCGGGCTTTGGATCGACGCTGTTTGAGATCCTCCAATTCTTTTTCAAAGGGCATGCTGCCTTCCTCCGCAGGAACCTGGAATTAAGTTATTTTTTTTCCGTCTTTGGTGTAGCGGTAAAACCCATGGCCCACTTTTTTGCCGAGACGTCCCTCCCTGACCATTTGGGTGATCAGATCAGATTTGGCCACCAGGTGTTCCTCACCCAGGTCCGCCATGGCTGCACCGACCCGCGCAAAAGTGTCAAGCCCGGCGTTGTCGGCAATTTCGAAGGGGCCGATGTTCCAGCCGTAGCCCAAGCGCATCCCGATATCGATATCCTCCGGGCTGGCAATGCCTTCGGCGACGAGGTCGACACATTCGCGAAAAGCCGCCCCGAATATCCGGTTCATCACGAATCCGGGAATGTCTTTGTGAACCTTTAGCGGCGTTTTCCCAAGGGATTTGACGAATCGGACTCCCTTTTCGAAAACCTTGTCAGAGGTTCGCTCGCCCCGCACGACCTCCACCAGTGCCATAAAGGGAACGGGCCCGAAAAAGTGAAGACCCACAATGCGTTCAGGCCGCCTGGTTGCTTTTGCCAGCTGGGTTATTGGAATCGAGGATGTGTTTGAGGCCAGGATGGCGTCCTCTGATACCAGCCGGTCCAGTTCTCCAAAAAGCCGCTTTTTTAGACCCTGATCTTCGAAAGCCGCTTCAATCACCCAGTGGGAATCGGCTGCCTTGCTTAGATTATCCGCAATAACGATTCTATCCATCACCGTCTGAACGCTTTCCCTCAGCATTCCTTTCGACGCAAACTTTTTCAGGGACCATCTGATTCCAGCCGTTGCGTTGGTCAATGCCTCCTGGTTTACATCCATCAGAACAGCATCGTATCCCGCCTGGGCACATACCTGGGCGATGCCTGTGCCCATAAAACCTGCACCGACAACCGTTACCTTTTCCATTCTGTTCCTCTTATCTGCTGGTTTTTTTAATTGTTTGGTTTTCGTGCCAGTGCCATCTAAGCTTCGGAACTTCGATGGCTGGTTGATAATTTTATTCATTTCTTTGGTTTCTTTCATTTTTTATCATGAGATGCAACCTTGATTATCATTTCGAATTTTGAAATTGAGTCATTGGGAATTGTTTGATATCTGGAATCTGACGATTGGGATTTCAACGTTTGTTTCTATGAAATTTAAGTAACCCCATTTTGGCATCGGTGATGCTGTTCAACCAGGGAGGAATTATACCCATGGCACAGGTAATTGCAGATCGGCGGGACATCGATTTTGTCCTATATGAGCAATTGATGGTCGAAGAATTGACCAAACTGGAAAAATACAAAGTTTTCAACAAACGAACCTTTTACATGATCATCACCGAGGCCCGCAATTTTGCGATAAAAGAGCTTCTGGCGGTCAATGCGGAAGCTGATAAGGAGGGGCTGCGATTTGAAGATGGACAGGTGAAAGTCCCCCGATGCCTTCATCGCGCTTACAAGCTGCTGTTGGAGGGCGAGTGGACATCCCTGACCGAGGATCCCGATTGGGGCGGCCAGGGGTTGCCGGCCAACATCGCGCTGGCGGTGGGTGAATATCTGTATGGCAGCAACTGGGCCCTGACAAATTACGGTGGAATGGGTCACGGCACCGGCAAAATGATCGAAATATTCGGCACTGAGCAGCAAAAGGAAATGTTTCTTGAAAAACTCTACACCGCCGAATGGGGCGGCACCATGCTGCTGACCGAACCCGAGGCCGGCTCTGATGTGGGGGCGCTGACAACGACGGCGGTGAAAAATCCGGACGGAACCTATTCCATCAGCGGCGGCAAGATTTTCATCACCAACGGAGAGCACGATCTTACTGAAAATATTATTCATCCGGTTCTGGCGCGGATCGAGGGCGATCCTGCCGGAACCAAAGGCATATCTATATTTCTGGTCCCCAAAATTTGGGTCAATGACGACGGCAGCCTGGGGGAGGCCAATGATATTGTTTGCACCGGCATCGAAGAAAAAATGGGGATTCATGCCAGTGCCACCTGCAGCATGACACTGGGCGGCAAGGGCAACTGCCGGGGGCTGCTGCTCGGTGAACAATGCCAGGGCATGAAGATCATGTTTTACATGATGAACGAAGCCCGGCTGGGGGTTGGGTTTCAGGCGTTTGCCTACGCCTCCGCTGCCTATTTATACGCCTTAAACTATGCCCGCGAGAGGATCCAGGGCCGGGACCTGTCAGCCGGCAAGGACGCGAGTGCCCCGTCAGTCCCGATCATCCAACACCCGGACGTTCGCAGGATGCTGCTGGAAATGAAAGCCTACGTGGACGGCATGCGCAGCTTTGTGCACTATGTCGGGCAGTGCCTTGAAAAAGAAGACCTGGCAACCAGCGACGATGAAAGGGCCTATTACAAAGGTTTCGGTGATTTGCTGACCCCCCTGGTTAAGGCTTACTGCGCCCAGCGGGGGTTTGATCAATGCGTGCAGGCGGTGCAGGTCTATGGCGGCTACGGCTACATTACGGAATACCCGGTCGAACAGCTGGTCAGGGATTGCAAGATCACCTCCATCTATGAAGGCACCGACGGCATTCAGGCCATGGACCTTTTGGGTCGCAAACTGGGAATGGCCAAGGGACAGGTGTTTATCAATTTTCTGGGTGAAATCCAAAAAACCGTTGCCATGGCAAGAAAGACAGAAGGATTGGAGGAAATCAGCGCCAGTGTTGAGAATGCCGCCAACCGGCTCGGCGAAGTTGCCATGCACCTGGGAAGCACCGCCATGTCGGCGAAATTTAAAGTGGCATTTGCGGCAGCATTTCCGTTTCTGGAGGTTATGGGTGACGTCATCATGGCCTGGATGCTGCTGTGGCGCGCTGCTATCGCCAAACAGAAACTTGAGGACGGCGCCAAGAAAAAAGACGCGGACTTTTACGCAGGACAAATCCAAACTGCCGAGTTTTTTATCGAGACCATCCTGCCTGCAACCATCGGCAAAATGAAGGGCATCCTGAAAAGCAATGCCTCGCCGGTCGAAATTTCCGATGCTGCCTTTGGGGGGTGATGCAAGTTGGCTAAAGCCAGCTTGCAGTTATTTGTTATTAGTTATTAGGAAAAAAGTGGCTTAATACCTGGATTTTTCCATCTAACTTCAGGGATTGGTTTTATAAATGCACTAATAAACGGTGGGAGCGGCTTTCCAGCCGCGATTTGCTGCCCGGTGGTTACTATAGAACATGAGCTCGGTTTTCGATACTGGATTCTTGTTACTCACGCACATTCCGACAGATCCTTAACCTGCTAACCAGCAGTGAGCATCCGGTGAGCAACCATGCCCCATTTCAAAGTCAATCCGAAAGACCTTTTTTTTATACTAAAAGATCAGCTCGATTACGGGTCGTTATGCACCCTGGCCCGCTACCGAGACCTCAACGAAAAGGCCCTGGACATGCTGGTCAGCGAGGCGATTCAATTTGCCAGAGGGGTTGTTGATCCACTCCAGGGGATCGGCGAAGCTTATGGCGTCAGGTATGAAGAAGGCAAGGTTTTCTGTCCGCCGGAGTTTAAAAGCGCCTTTCGGCAGTACGGTGCCGACGGCTGGACGGCGGCAGCACGGGACCCGGAGTATGGCGGGCAGGGATTTCCTCATATGATGCGAATCGTCATCAATGATTTGATGTACGGCGCCTGCCAGTCCTTCAACATGGCGCCCAGCCTGACCCATGGGGCGGCCCATTTGATCGAAAGCTTCGGCACCGAGGAGCTTAAAAAGCGCTTTGTTCCCAAGATGTACGACGGGACCTGGTCCGGAACCATGTGTCTGACCGAAGCCGATGCCGGTTCCAACCTGGCCGCCATTCAAACCACGGCCTATCCTGCGGAGGATCACTTCAAGATCAAAGGATCCAAGATCTTTATTTCCTGGGGCGACCACGATTTAACGGACAATATTATCCACCTGGCCCTTGCCAGGATCGACGGCGCCCCCGAGGGCGTTAGGGGCATATCCCTTTTCATAGTTCCCAAGGTAAGGGTTGAATCCGACGGGTCGCTGGGGGGGGTCAACGATGTGCGCTGTACCGGTGTCGAGGAAAAGCTCGGTCTGCACGCCTCACCGACCTGCTGCCTGGCCTTCGGGTCGGACGACGATTGTTTTGGTTATTTGTGCGGGCAGGCCAACAACGGTCTGTCCCACATGTTCCAGATGATGAACGCAGCTCGCATCAATACCGGCGTCAGCGCTATGGCCCTGGCCGGCAGCGCCTATCAAAATGCCCTGGAATACGCCAAGGGACGGGTTCAGGGCCGCGATATCGCCGGTAGGAAGACCGGCAATGTCCCGATTATCGATCATCCGGATGTGCGCCGTATGCTGCTGTGGATGAAAGCCATGGTGGACGGGATGCGCTCGATGATATATACCGGGGCGTTGTGGCAGGATATGGCTCTGGAGCTTCCTGACGGAGAGAAAAAGCAGCATTATCAGGACCTGGTGGACTTCATTACACCAATCATTAAAGCCTACTGCTCCGACATGGGTTTCAAGGTGTGTGAAACCGCCATTCAATGTCTCGGCGGATACGGTTACAGCAAGGACTATCCCCTGGAGCAATACTTGAGGGATGCCAAAATCATGTCTTTGTACGAAGGCACCAACGGGATCCAAGCGATGGATCTGATGGGCCGCAAAATGCGTTCTGATGGCGGTGCGCCGTTCCGGGCCTACCGAGGGGAGATCGAAAGTTTCTGCCGCAAGAACCGGGATCACCCCCATTTGGGAAAAAAAATCCGAATGCTGAGCCGGTCGGTTGAGAAACTGGTCGAGCTTGCCGGCCTGCTGCGGGAACAGATGGTCTCCGATGCCCTCCAATGGGCCTCGCGTACTTACCCGGCGCTGACGGCCTTCGGCGAAATCACCCTGATCTGGTGCCTGCTGGATATGGCTGTCAAAGCCGCCCATGGACTTGAAAATCGTAAAAAGAACGATTTTTATGTCGGCAAAATAATGCAGGCCACTTATCTGACGGACACAATCCTGCCGCACACCGTGACCACGATAGATATTGCTATGGGAGAAGGGCGCGAAGTCATTGACATGCCCGTGGGGGCATTCTAGTTGTCAGAGGACAGAAGACGGACGACAGAGAACGGAAGACGGACGACAGAGGACAGAGGACGGAAGACAGAGGACGGAGGACGGAAGACAGAGGACGGACGACAGAGGACAGAGGACGGAAGACAGAGGACGGAGGACGGAAGACAGAGGACGGAGGACGGAAGACAGAGGACGGAAGACGGACGACAGAGGACGGAGGACGGAAGACAGAATACAGAATACGGACGACAGATGGCGAAGGACCGGTGACCCCTCTGAACGGCAGAATCGCCGAGCCGTCAAAGGGAGTTGGGGTGACTGAACAATCATCTGTCATCTGACCTCTGTCTTCTGTCATCTGTTTTCTGTCTTCTGACATCTGTCTTCAGCGCCTTGACCGCTGAGAACTTTCGATAACTGTTTGGTACCAATGAGCCTTGGCGCAAAATACTTAGGAGCAGAAATGAGCCAACCCGTCATCATCAGTGCTGTACGCACGCCAGTCGGAAAGTATATGGGTGCGCTGCGGGAAGTTGCCGTCTACGATCTTGCCGCCTTGGTTTTAGATGCGGCCGTCAAAAGGGCCGAAATCGAACCTGACCAGGTGGACGAAGTCATCCTGGGACAGTCCTACCAGAACGGTGAATATGTCAATATCGCCAGGATGGCGCTTCTTACAGCCGGTTGGCCCGAGTCCATCCCGGGGCTGACCATTGACCGGCGCTGCTGCACCGGATTGGACGTGGTTCGTCTGGCCGGCGGGCTGATTCAATCCGGACAGGCTGACATCATCGTGGCCGGGGGTGTGGAAAGCATGAGCAATGCCGAATTTTACCTGCCGGGATGCATCAAATGGGGTGTGGGCGAGCGCCCCGGCATGCCCCGGGGTCATGGCGACCTGTCCATCTGGGGATTGAGATTCTACGACCGCATCCAGCGGGCCCGCGTGATGTCCCAGCCCGAGGAGCGCTACGGCGTGCTGCCGTCCATGATGACCTGGGCCGAGACTGCGGCAGCAGAAGAAAAAATTACCCGCCAGGCCTGCGATCGATGGTCTTTGGAAAGCCATCAGAAAGCATGTGCAGCCGTGGCGGCCGGCAAGTTCGCCGAGGAGATCCTAGCGGTACCGCTTCCCGGCAGGAAAGGCCAGGCGGTGGCGTTCGCTGCGGATGAAAACCCCCGACCGGATACCACCCTCGACCAACTCGCCGGGCTCAAGCCGCTGCTGGGCGGCGTCTGTACGGCCGGCAATTCGTCGACGGAAAATGACGGTGCCGCAGCGGTCGTTCTGACCAGCGCCGAAAAAGCACGGGAGCTGGGCATTGAGCCCATGGCGGCGGTGCTGTCCTGCAGCGTGGTCGGCGATGATCCCAGACATACCTATCGGACGGTTCCCGCTGCAGTCCAAAAGGCGCTGGATGCCTCCGGACTGGACATCGACCAAATGGATCTTATTGAAATCCAGGAGGCCTTTGCCGCCCAGGTTTTGGCCGATTTGAAACAAATGGGCCTGGGCCCCGATGACTACCAGCGTGTGAACGTCAACGGTTCCGGGATCTCCCTGGGACATCCCATTGCCGCCACCGGAACGCGGGTGCTGGTAACCCTTCTGCACGAGATGCAGCGCCGCAATGCCCGCTACGGCCTGGAATGCATCTGCGGCGGCGGGGGGCTGGGGATAGCGGCAGTCTTTGAAAAAATATAGGATTTACACCATGGCGGCACTGAAGGCACGGATACATTAATGAATGCTAAGTTGACTCAGTAGTTGAAGAGAAATCCGCAAAAGCTTAATGCGAACATTGCGGCTCCGCGATCTTGGCTGGGTCGGGAGGTGTATTTTGACTGGCGAACTCACTGATGTCGTTGTCATCGAAATCAACGAGGCCTTTGCGGTCCAGGCCCTCTATTTTCTGGATTGCTTCGGGTTGAAACCGGATGATCCGCGGGTCAACAAATGGGGCGGCGCCATTGCCTACGGGCATCCGCTGGCCGCCTCCGGCCCCAGGCTGGTAGCGTTTATGTGCGGCTTGTTCCGTGAAAATCCGGATGCCCGCTACGGCCTGACCACCATGTGCGTCGGCCGGGGGCAGGGGTATTCGATAATCTGGGAACGATGTATTGATTAATTTTATAAATTTTTTGGAAAAAAATTTATGGAATTCTTTTTTCAGCCCAAAGGTGTAGCGGTCGTAGGGGCCTCCGCCAATCCCGTCAAAGGCGGACATTTCATCCTGAGCAATCTGGTCAGGGGGTATCGGGGAGCGGTTTTCCCGGTAAATCCCGCTTACGAAGAGATCCTCGACCTCAAATGCTACCCTTCCGTACTGGAGGTGCCGGATCCGGTGGATCTGGCCATTATTTTCGTGCCGGCTGCAGCAGTCCCGGCTGTGTTGCGGGCGTGCGCTCAGCGCGGCATCAAAGGCGTAATGATCGAGTCCGGGGGCTTTGCCGAAAGCGGTGATCAGGGCAGGCAGCTCCAGCAAAGCATCATCGAGATTCACCATGAAACGGGCATCCGGATCTGGGGACCCAACTGCATGGGCCTGGTGGATGCGGTGTTGTTTCACACATTTGTAAGCGGCGATGAACCCGGCGCCAATGTCACCCACCTGGTCGAGATGGCCCGCAAGGCCGGCAAACCATTGTTCGGCTGGGTCATGGGCAGCCGCGACGATGCCCACCAATTCCAGCAGCATGCCAGGGAATTGGGACTTCCCGTGTTCGGTGAACTGCACCGGGCGGTGGAGTGCATGGCCGCCGTGCTGTTGCGGTAAGAATTGAAGAGTTTCGATTGAAGATTGAAGATTTAAGGTTCGCCTGCGGCGGATCATTTAAAAAGGACCTATAATAAAATGACGGAGCGACTCCCGCCGCCCAGGCAGGACACAAATATTCAATATCAATCGGTCTATTCTGGCTTGTTCGGGTCAGGTTAGTGGGATTAAAATAGGTCTGACTTCTGTCGAATGTTGTTTTTACTCTGTCTTCCGCCCTCTGACTTCTGTCTTCAGTCCTCTGTCTTCTGACATCAGTCCTCTGACATCCGACTTCTGTCTTCTGACTTCTGACATCTTTCATCTGACTTCCGTCTTCTGTCCTCTGTCCTCTGACATCCGTCTTCTGACATCTGACATCCGTCCCTAGAGGCCGGTTATTTTTTGCAGCAACCTGCCGGCGTCTTCGATTCGCGCGATATAATGAACCTGCTTGTCTTCAAACGCGCTTAAATCGGCACAGCAGGTTTTGCACCCTTCGATGGCCAATACCAGGTCGATGTCCTTATTTCCAAGGTCTACAAATTCAACGCTGCCGTGCAGGCTGTGCTCGATATATTGTGCCGTTGCCACCCGGTCGTATCCCGGGTTGCAGCCCCCGCAGTATTTGATCCCGATTTTTAACATGATCTACGCTATATAGTGTACATATCAGCATGTCAATTCAATTTAACCTGAGAAGCAGGCCGAGGTGGAAATCTGATGAAATTTGATTTTTATTGACAATGACCAACGTTCTTGGCATGAAACAGGTGCCCTTTTTATCGTGGAGCTGATCTCAGAGGGAAGACCAGAATCGGTTTCAAAATCAAAGGTTACATTCGAAGATCCGCCACGGATTAGATGGGCTTTTAAGCCAATTCTGTTCAGTCTTCTCCCACGTCTTAATGTTGTTGCCAGGAGAAATCGTATATGGATATGAAAAGGGACTACTATGAGGATGTTCGATTTTTTTCATCCGGTGTAGTTGCTTTCTGGTTTTGTCTGTCGATCGTTTTTCTCGCCGCCTTTCCTTTCCTTGCAAAAAATTATTATGTGTATGTGATCAATTACATGGCCATTAACGTGATCGTTGTGGTGGGCTTGAACCTTCTGGTGGGTTACACCGGCCAGATCTCCCTCGGCCATGCCGGATTTTTCGCCATCGGTGCCTATGGCACCATCGTCCTGATGTCCAAGGCCCATTTCCCCTTCCTGCTTGCCTTGCCCTGCGCCGGTCTCGCGGCAGCGGTCTTCGGCTTTCTGCTGGGTCTGCCGGCCCTGCGCCTTGAAGGGCCTTACCTGGCCATTGCCACCCTCGGTTTCGGCATTACCGCCACCCAGGTCATCGGCAAGATAGAAATGTTCGGCGAACGCCAGGGCCTGCATGCCCCGGAATTGATGATCGGCCCCTGGCACATTGAAACCGACAAGGACTTTTATTTCGTTTTGATTCCCATAACGATTGTTCTTGTAGTCTGTGCCCGCAATATTGTCAGGACCAAGGTGGGCAGGGCCTTTATCTCCATCCGCGATGCCGATATTGCGGCGGAGACCATGGGGGTCAACCTGACCTTCTACAAAACCCTGGCCTTCGCCGTCAGCGCATTTTATGCCGGTGTCGGCGGGGGGCTGTATGCCTTTGTGCTGCGGTTTATCGAGCCCGAGCTTTTTAATCTGTTCATGTCGGTCATGTTCCTGACCATGGCGGTGGTCGGCGGACTGGGATCCATTATGGGACCTGTTGCCGGCGCCAGCCTGCTCGCCTTTCTTGACCTGCAGCTCAGAAATATTCTCGAGATACCTTATGTCGGGCAGTGGATAAAAATCCTGTCGGAAAATTATTTTACCATGACCGGTGTATCCAACATTCAGTTGATCATCTTCGGACTGATCCTGATCCTAATCATGCTCTTCGAGCCTCTGGGGATATTCGGGATATGGATACGCACCAAGAAATACTGGAAGATGTGGCCGTTTTAGAGGGATGGGATGATCGATTTTTTACAGATGGTGCTCAGCGGTATCGCCGTAGGCAGTTCATACGCCCTGATGGGACTCGGCATGGTCTTGATTTACAAGACCTCGGAGGTTCCCAATTTTGTGCAGGGGGAGATGGCGTTGTTGCCGGTTTTTATCGCCTTCATGCTGCTGGCAAGCTACGGGATCCCATATTATATCGCCTTTCCCGCAACCCTGATCTTTGCTCTGTTGCTGGGCTGTTTCCTGGAATTTGCTATCCTGCGGCGGGCCAAAGAGCCCAACATCCTGGGTTTGATCATCATCACCATCGGCATGGAGATGATGCTGCTCGGATTCGTCTCTTGGAAGTTCGGTGCCGACCAGCGCGCGATGCCCTTTCCGATTTCGACCTACGACAGTATCATCATCGGAGATATTTTCATCAGCACCCTGGACATGCTCACTCTAATAGTGGCCCTGGTTATCATGCTGATTCTCTTTGTCTTTTTCCGTTTTTCCAAGATGGGCGTGGCCATGAAGGCTACCCAGCAAAATGAAGATGCCGCCGCCTTGATGGGAATCAAGACCAAGCAGATCCGGATGGTTACCTGGGGCATTTCGTCTGTGGTGGGCAGTGTCGCCGGGATGCTCCTGGCCCCCGTTCTGGTCGAACCCTATATGATGTGGGATCCCATGCTCAAAGGCTTTGCCGGCGCGGTGGTCGGCGGGATGACCTCACTGCCCGGGGCGGTTTTCGGGGCCTACCTTGTCGGCATTGTCGAGCATCTCTTCGGCGGATACGTATCCATCGAATTCAAATCGGTGGTTGCATTTGCGATCATCGTGCTGGTGCTGTGTTTCAGACCCAGCGGATTGTTTGCAAGGCATTATGTCAAAAAGGTTTAGAAGTGATTTCAAAACTCCCATCTAAAGCCCAAATACGGCGTTGTGGGTTTCTTCGAAATGCTCACATACTACCGTGTATGCTGCGCTTTCTCATCAACCCACGCCTTGTCTTTGGACGTAATCTGAGATTTTGAAACCACTTCGAAGAAGTGGTGTTTGGAGATTGATGATTCGTCTTTATGGAACGAAACGGTCTTCTAACCAGACACTGAACAGAAAAACTAACCAAAAAGGAGTGTAGCATGAAAAAGTATCTTTTGGGTGGCTTGACGATTATGATGATTGTGGCTTTCGGCCTGACCTTTAACGCGGCAGCGGAAGAAGGCGTTACCGACACTGAAATACATATCGGTCAATGGGGTCCTCAGACCGGTCCGGCCGCCCCCTGGGGCGCGGTCGCCCGGGGCACCGACGCTTACTTCAAGATGATCAATGCCGAAGGCGGCATCCACGGCCGCAAACTGATTCATCACTATTTCGATGACGCTTACAATCCTGCCAAAACCCTGGCCGGTGTCAAACAGCTCCAGGAAGAAATCGGCATGTTTGCCTGGGTTTCCGGCGTGGGTACCGCACCCGGTCTGGCGGTAAAAGATTACCTCATGGACAAAAAGATCCCCTGGTTGGGACCTTCTGCAGGTTCCCGGCACTGGATCGAACCCCCGAATAAATACCTCTTTAACGTCTATCCGCTCTATCTGGGAGATGCACAAGCGCTTTGCCAATACGCTGTCAACAAACTGGGCTTCAAGCGCATCGCGATTGCCTATCAGAATGACGACTACGGCAAACAGGGACTGGAAGGGGCCCAGAAACAGCTGGCAAAGTCGGGTCTGAAGCTCGTTGCAGAAATCCCGGTCAATGTTGCCGACACGGACATGAAACCCCACATCATGAAATTCCGCAAGGCCAAAGCCGAGGCGGTTCTGCTTTTCGTCGGTCCCGGCCATGTCGCCCGCCTGCAGGGTACCGGCAAAGCCATGCAGTTTGAACCACAATGGATGACCTCAAGCACATGCAGTGACGTAGCGCTCATGATGTACATCACCAAGGGGGGGTATGCCGGAACTATTTTTGCTACCTTTCTAAACGTCGCACAGTTTGAGATCGGCAGGATTGAGGATCCCAATGAACCTTCGCTGCCACTGTCAAAAAAATATTTTAACCAAGCCTTTAAAAAATATGCCGCCAAGGAAGAAAGGTGGGGGCTGACCTATCAAGCTGGATTTTCATATGCGGAACCGTTCGTCGAAGCTTTGAAACGAAGCGGTCGTGAGCTCACCCGTGAGAAGCTTGTTGCCGAGATGGAAAAATTAAACAATTTTCAAGGCAGCATGTCATCGGTCAGCTATGCACCTTTCAAGCCCAATGACCCATCATGCCGTTTGGGCACAACTTCGGTATGGATTGGACAGGCCACAGCTGACGCCAAGATGAAAATTCTGACCGGCTGGATTCAAACCGAATACATTCCCCTGAGTCACTAATGATACACCTAGGACCGGAGGTTGGAGAAAAGTCTTGCTCCAACCTCCCATTCCTGTCGATTGAATTGTGTGAAGGAAATCGGCCCATGGCCTTTTTTGAAGTAAAAGATCTGTCGATCCATTTTGGCGGTATCAAGGCTCTCGACGGTATCTCGTTTGAACTGGCAAAAGGTGAGGTATATTCCATCATCGGACCCAACGGAGCCGGTAAAACCACCCTCTTCAATTGCATCAATGGTATTTACCAACCTGATTCCGGAAGAATCCTCTTCAAGGACAAGAACATCCTGGGGAGAAAACCGGATAAAATCGCCCGGGCAGGGATTGCCCGCACCTTCCAGAACATCGAGCTGTTCAACAACATGAACACGATGGAAAACATCATGCTGGGACGGCACCTCTATATGAAGACCGGTCTTTTCCGCGGCGGCTTCTTGTGGGGCAAAAGATCCTTTGCCGGCAGGGAAGAGGTTGAGCACCGCCAAAAGGTTGAGGAGATCATCGATTTTCTGGATCTGCAAAACGCACGGGACAAACTCGTGGGCGGGTTGCCTTACGGCACTCAAAAACAAATCGAGCTTGGCCGGGCGCTGGCGCTGGAACCCGAGCTTTTGCTGTTGGATGAGCCCTGCGCCGGGATGAATTCCGAGGAAAAGCAGGACATGATATTCTGGGTCAAGGATATCCAGGATGAACTGGGCGTCACCATCCTGCTGATCGAACACGACATGAACATGGTTATGGACATTTCCGATCGTATCCTGGTCCTGAATTTCGGGCGCCCGATCACCGAAGGAACCCCCGAAGCGGTTCAGAAGCATCCGGAAGTTCTAAAGGCTTATTTGGGAGAAGATGACGGTGAGCGCGCTGCTTGAAATCAAAAATATCGAAACCTACTATGACCTGATATACGCTATACGGGGGGCATCTCTTACCGTCGAGGAAGGCAGCATCACGCCATCCTGGGCAACAATGGCGCCGGTAAATCCACCATTTTGAAAACGGTCATGGGCCTTATCGAAGATCAGCCGGACAAGGGCACCATCGAGTTTAGGGGCAAACGCATCGACCGCCTGGACACCGACAGGATCGTGCGTATGGGGATTACCCTGGTCCCCGAAGGACGCGAGATCTTCGAAGAGCTCACCATCCGGGAAAATCTCCTTATGGGGGCCTATACCCGCAAAAACAAAAAGTCGATTGATGATGATTTTGAGCGGGTTTACAGTTATTTCCCCATACTCAAAGAGCGGGTGAACCAGTGGGCGGGAACTCTGTCCGGCGGCGAGCAGCAGATGCTGGCCATTGGCAGGGCAATGATGAGCCGGCCCAAGCTCTTGTTTTTGGACGAACCATCCCTCGGTCTCTCTCCGATTCTGGTCAGAGAGATCTTCGAGATTATCAAGACCATAAATGCCGAAGGGGTTACCATCCTGCTGGTGGAACAAAACGCCAGGATGGCCTTGAAGGTTTCCCAGACCGGTTTGATACTCGAAAACGGGCGTTTTGTCATGAAAGGCAAATCCAGCGATCTCATGGAAGACAAGGACGTCAAAGAATTCTACATGGGTGTTAAATCGGAAGCCTCGGCCAAGGGTTACCAGCGCTGGAAACGCAAAAAAGCATGGAGGTAGTCACCATGCGCGATTTTACGTCTTCTGAGATCAGTCCGTGAAATTTTGTATAGTTGAGAGGGTCGGGGAGTTTTTCAATTCCTGCTATGTCCGGCCGGGGTATGCGCTCGCCCCAGCCGTAACAAATCCGTACCGGACTCCGTACACGCCCCCAATCCTCTGCGCCTGATCCAGAAAGGCAGAGACGACAATCACCGCCGTGCAGACTGTCTGCTGGGGCTGGCACGGATCCATTCGACGCGGGATAGCTGCCGTACCCAAGTTGCGCGGACATATTGTTACGGCTGGGGCGAGCGCATACCCCGGCCGGACACCACACCAAATGGCGCAGGGCGGTTAAACGATAACATAATCGATAGCGGGGAAACTCCCCGAACCCTCATGTAATTGGATAGCAAATGTTTGAAAACAACCAAACCGTTCCTTCCAAATTCAAGGCTGCAGCTGCCCGTTGGGGCGACCGCGTGGCCCTGCGCAAAAAAGAGTTGGGCCTCTGGCACGATATTACCTGGCGCGATTATGACAGCAATGTTACCCAGGTCGCTTGCGGCCTGATGGCCCTGGGTCTTCAAAAAGGTGACTGTGCCGCCATCATCGGCGACAACTGCCCGGAGTGGGTCTATGCCGACCTGGGCATTCAGTGCTGCGGTGCCGCCACGGTCGGCGTTTATGCCACCAATGCCTGGCAGCAGGTCGAATACGTGGTGTCCGACTCGGAGTCGAAATTTTTCTTTGTCGAAAACGAAGAACAGCTCGACAAGTGGATTCATTTCCGTGAAAAGGCCCCCAGATTGGAAAAGGTCATCGTCTGGGACACCAAGGGACTGCGCCAGTTCAACGATCCCATGGTCATGAGCTTTGACGACCTGCTTGAACGGGGTGCAAAAGCGGCCCGGGAAAATCCCGGCATGCTGGAGCAGAGAATCCTGGACATCGCCCCCGAGGATCTATCCGTGCTGATCTACACCTCGGGTACCACCGGGCCGCCCAAGGGCGCCATGCTGACTCACCGCAATTGTGTCTGGATGAGCACAGCCATCACCTCCAACAATCCCATGACTGACAACGACGAGGTGATGTCGTTTCTGCCGCTTTGCCACATCTTCGAACAGCTTTTTACCGTGCTCGCCCACATTGACAACGGGGGGGTGGTCAACTTTATCGAAAGCATGGACACCGTCGCGGAAAACATGGTGGAAATCTCGCCCACCGTGGGCCATGCCGTGCCGCGTATCTGGGAAAAGTACTACTCTGCCATCATGATCCGCATGGCCGATGCCACCTGGTTCAAAAGACTCGTTTTCAACTGGGCCCTTCGCATCGGCAAAAAGCGCGCCGGTTTGCTGATGGATTTCAAACCGGTGCCCCCTGGTTTGGAAATGCAGTATAAATTGGCGCACTTCGCCGTGTTTCGCAAATTAAAGGAGCGCCTGGGCTTCGACCGCATCCGTGTGGCCTATTCCGGGGCGGCGCCGATCGCCCCTGAAATTCTGCATTTTTTCCATTCCATCGGCGTCAACCTGGTGGAAGGCTATGGCCAGACAGAGGGGACCGGCGTCACCACCACCAGCATAATCGGCCGGGTCAAGTTCGGTACGGTGGGCGAACCGCTGAAAGGCGTGCAGATCAAGATTGCCGATGACGGCGAAATTCTGGTAAAGTCTCCGGGCGTGTTCAAAGGCTATTTTAAGAATCCCGCGGCCACTGCCAAAACGATTGTGGACGGCTGGCTCCACTCGGGTGATGTGGGTTCCATCGATGAAGACGGCTATTTGACCATTACGGACCGCAAAAAAGATATCATTGTCACGGCCGGCGGAAAGAACATCACCCCCCAGTATATCGAAAACAAGCTCAAGGCCAGTCTCTATATCAACGATGCCGTCGTGATCGGGGACAAACGCAAGTATCTCTCCTGCCTGATAATGATTGATGAAGACAATGTGGTCAAATTTGCTCAGGATAATAAAATCCAGTTTTCAACCTATAAAGACCTGGCACTGAACCCTGAAATAAATCTATTGATCGAGCGGGAAATCAAAAGCCTGAATGCGTCGCTGTCACGGGTTGAGCAGGTCAAAAAATTCACCATTTTGCCCAAAAAACTATACGAGGAAGACGGTGAGGTGACCCCGACGATGAAAGTCAAACGTAAATTCATCAACGAAGCCTTTGCTGATCTTATCGAAGCGATGTACTGAAATAGATTATATGAAACGGGCTGCTCATGGGTATGACATACCACACCCGGGAGCAGCCCGTTTCATATAATCTAGTCATCGATGCCGCAGAGCTTCTTTGCCGCGCGCTTCTTTTCACCCGTATTGACCAGCCGCGAAATCATGATCCGCTGTGCCTGGGGCGATCCGGCGCCATGCATGGATTCGGTTAAATAGCCGACGGCCGCGGTGCCCAGGGTCATATTTTCGATCAATCTCAGAATTCGCATCCGGTTTATGGTCGGCACGTCTGGGCTGGCAGCATAATACTTTTCCAGCCACTTGCCGGTTTGCGGCGATTTCAAATCCTGCTCGGAGGGCAGGGTTACCATCAATCCGCCGGCGATGTCCTGGGCGATGCGCGAAATTTCATAGGGGAAGCGGGTGACATTTTGCTTATGAACATTGGCGAGCAGGGTGTTGACTGAATAGGTGCCGCAGGGCTCTCTGAATCCTTCCGAGGCGCAGGCGATACAGCCGCAGTACAGGGTTTCGTTGAGATGATTCATTTCGATGAGCTTGTCTTTTATGTGGGAGGCTTTGGCGATGTTGTTGTATTCCGCTGCCGTCTGGGCGGCACCGATTAAAACATCCCCCACACCGACCTTGCAGGCATAGCTCTGGCGGTGGTAGGCGGCGAATTTCTCAACCAGCTGTCCGGTGTACTCGAAATCCTTATACATAAACACCCGTCTCCAGGGAACGAACACGTCATCGAAAACGACCAGGGCCTCATGGCCGCCGAAAAAGATGTTGCCGCGATCCAGCAGGCCTTCCTCCAGCTTGCGGGTGTCACAGGACTGGCGCCCGATTATGTAGACGATACCCTCGGCATCGGCCGGCAGGGCAAATGAAACCGCGTAGTCCCGGTCCTCTGCGCCCATGGCCACGGTCGGCATCACGATGATTTCATGGGAGTTGACCGCCCCGGTCTGGTGGGCCTTGGCCCCCCTGACGATGATGCCGTCCTCTTGTTCGTCGACCACATGCAGATAAAGGTCCGGGTCGGCCTGTTTGTGGGGCGGCAGGCTGCGATCACCTTTGGGATCGGTCATGGCGCCGTCGCAGGTCAGATCGTTTTCCTGAACATATTCCAGATAGTCCAGGAAACGCTGGTTGTATCCGGATCCGTACTCTTTGTCCATGTTGTGGGTGACAATGGACAAGGCATTCAAGGCATCCGTCCCCACACAGCGTTGAAAGCAGCAGCCGGTTTCCCTTCCCAGCAGCCTGCCCATCTTGCTTTTTTTGACCAGATCCTCGGTGCATTGGTGGATGTGAGTGAAACGGTTGATCTTGTCACCGCTGATATGGGAGGTGGCGGTCATGATATCCTCATGTTCAGCGCGGTGGGCCATCTCGTAGGTTTTGGCAACTGCCTGCATGGAAGGCCTGATAATGGGATCATCGACCACATTTTCAAGTTGCTTGCCAAACATATATACCACCAGGTTCAACTTCCGCAGGCTTTTTTCATATTGTTCAGCTGACATCATCGCCATTGTGATTCTCCTGTCGCCGGTGTGTGTTTTTGGGATGCTCAGTCCTGATGAGCCGCGAATCGGAATTTGGCTACGGACCGAGCTGCTGATTTATTCTATCGCGCCGGTTAAGCATGATGTCAAGTGGAATTAAAAACCAATTGAGTTAAAAAACCAATTGGGAGTTACTTGTTATTCGTTATTGGTTAATGATATAAAAGGAACAGAATCGGTTTCGGATTTGGATTTTGTGATTTGAAATTTATTTGTGATTTGGATTTTGAGATTTGGGATTTAGACGGAGACATAACCAATTGAAACCACCGGAAAAAATTGCATCCCCGAGAATCGACGCCCTGTGGGTCAACATCCATTTGGCCACCATGACAGACGGAAAACCCTACGGAGCTATAGAAGACGGCGCTATCGCCCTGGCCGATGGTAAAATCGTCTGGATCGGTAAACGCGGCGAATTGCCTGCGGCATTAGCGTCACAGGCGCAAACAACCCATGACGGCGCTGGCGGCTGGGTCACCCCCGGACTGGTGGACTGCCACACCCACCTGGTGTATGCCGGCAGCCGAGCGCGGGAGTTCGAGCTGCGTTTGCAGGGGGCGACCTACGAGGAAATCGCCCGTCAGGGCGGCGGAATCAGATCAACCGTCGCAGCCACACGCGATGCCGACGAAGAATCCCTGTTCAAGCAGAGCGCTCCCCGTCTGCACGCTCTCATGCGCGAAGGCGTCACCACGGTGGAGATAAAGTCGGGCTACGGCCTGGATCTTGATACCGAAGTGCGTATGCTGAGGGTGGTCAGGGAGCTGGGTCGAAGGCTGCCGGTGACGGTCCTGCCCACTTACCTCGGCGCCCATGCCCTGCCGCCCGAATTCGAAGGCCGCAGCGACGCCTACATCGATTATGTCTGCCGTATCGTCATGCCGAAGGTGGCCTCTCAAAAGCTGGCTGCTGCGGTCGACGTTTTTTGCGAAAATATCGGCTTTACCCCCGAACAGACCGAAAAGGTCCTGGAAGCTGCCCGCAAACTGGGCCTGGCCGTAAAACTACACGCCGAACAGCTCTCCGACCTGCAGGGTGCCGCCCTGGCCGCGCGCTTCGGAGCGCTTTCAGCGGATCACCTGGAATATGTCTCCGAAGACGGTGTCCGGGCCATGGCCGCAAGCGGCACGGTGGCGGTCCTGCTGCCGGGTGCCTATTATTTTCTCCGGGAAACACACCTTCCGCCTATCGATCTATTGCGCCGTCACGCGGTGCCCATCGCATTGTCCACCGATTGCAACCCGGGCAGCAGCCCCACGACATCGCTGCTTTTAATGCTGAACATGGCCTGCACCCTTTTCAGGCTGACGCCGGAGGAAGCCCTTGCCGGGGTGACCCGCAACGGGGCCAGGGCACTGGGCCTCCAGGACAGGATCGGAACCCTGGAGCAGGGCAAGGATGCCGACTTTGTGGTCTGGGACATTGCCGAACCGGCCGAGCTTTCGTACCGGTTCGGTTACAACCCCTCGAAACAGGTGATCCGTCACGGAAAATCCATAGCTGCAAGCGGCCTATAGCCGTTGTCATGAGCATGAAATAGGTCAGCTGCCGGATGTTGACAATTAAGTGCCTCCGGGAAAAGCCGATGCGATGATCGAACAGGAATTTTATCTCTGTTCCATGACCGTCATATATTTGTTTATGGGGGGATCTTTATAAAAGCATTTTTTTTTGATACCTTATAACGTGCTACCCAAGCCGGGCTGCCATGCAGACGGCGTTTATTTTGTTGACATATTTATTTTGATATTATATCAAAAAAATAATCCAGCTAAAATGCGGAGTCATATAAATTGAGCATATCATCACCCACTTACGAACGACTAAAAGATGCGCTGCGTGACGACATAATCACGGGGAAACTCGCGGCAGGCGCCCGACTGACCATGGCTGAAATCGCCACACGCTATAAAGTCAGCCATATGCCTGTGCGCGAGGCTTTGCAAGCCCTTATGGGGGAAGGATTGGTGGAAATCATCCCCAATCGCGGAGCCCGGGTTTTATCGTTAGATGCCGACTTTATCGCCAATATCTTCGATATTCGACGCGCGATCGAAGGCCTGCTGGCCAAGTCTGTCGTAGCGCATCTAACCGCTGAGAGACTGGATCGCATAGATCAGAAAAACCAGATTGTTTCGGCTGCAGTTCAAAAAAAAGATTTTCCGAAATTCAGCAGGGCGGATCGGGCCTTCCATTGGGAAATATTTAAATACAGCAATAACAAGGAAGCTTTGAAAATCCATAAAAAATATTATTCCCTCCTAATTGCGTTGCGTCTTAAATTCAAGTACAGCCCTGAAAGATTAAAATCCTCTCTTCAAGAGCACGCTTCCATCATTCTTGCACTAAAAGACAGGGATCCAGCCGAAGTCGAAAAACAAGTCAAAAGACATAGCCGGAGCGCCAAGGAATATATGCTCCAGGTCCTCGAAAATCAGAACTAAAAAAATTCGGTCGATCAGTTTGATGTTGCCGGCCCGCGCTCCGGACTGACGCATTGCCATGCGCCCGATCTGCCAAATGCGGTGTCGGCCCGCCAGGTTCGGACGCTTGATTCCGACGAATATCCTATCAAATCTTCTGTGGGCTGTGTCCTTCGATACTCTCATACACCAGCGTCGCTCGACGCCATCCCGGTGCAAAAATCCCTTGTCGCCAGCCTGTTTCGCTTGAGTTTTTCCCTTTTGCCCGAGGGGATAATTTTTCCTTGACATTTGATATTTGATATAATATTTAATAATCAGATTGCGGGTAATATGGATTTAGGCTTGCAAGGAAAACGAGCCCTGGTGCTGGCGGCCCGGCGTGGCCTCGGGCGAGCGGTTGCCGAGCGGCTTTCTCTGGAGGGGGCAGCGGTCGTTATTACAGGTCCCAGTATGGAACGGCTGCGTCAAACAGCTTCAGAAATTAAAATGAGCGGCGATAACCGCGTGATCCCAGTCAAGGCAGACCTGCGCAATGCGGATGAAGTCAGTATGATGTGTGATAAGGCGCTGGCTGCGTTGGAGGGAATCGATATCCTGATTTTAAATGCACCCGGTCCTCAGGACGGCTGGTTTCTGGAGGTTGGTGTTGAGCAGTGGCAAGAGGCCATCGAGCTCAATTTAATGAGTGCGGTACGGACCCTTTATCATATCGTTCCGCACATGCAGGCCCAACACTGCGGCAGAATCATCGCCATAACCACAGTCGGTGCCAAGCAACCGTTGGACCGCCTGGTTCTCTCCTGCGCGATCCGCTCATCGCTAACCGGGCTTTTGAAGTCACTCGCCACCGAGTTAGCCCCGTACAATATTTTGGTTAACTGCGTCGCCCCCAGTTTGATTTTGACCGGCAGGCTATTGGAAAATTTTGAACATGCTGTTGAGTGCCAAGGCAAGGACCGCGATGCCCTGATAGCTGAGCGCACGCGTGAAGTGCCCCTTAACCGATTCGGCCATGCAACCGAGTTTGCTGACATGGTTGTGTTTTTGGCCTCTGAGCGAGCCAGCTATATATCCGGGACCACTTTTCAAGTCGATGGTGGTCGCTGTCGCGGATTATATTGAAGAGAAAGGAGGATGCATGCGCAGGATCATCGATTTTCGTATTCGCCCGCCATTCAAGAGCTTTTTATCGTTATCCATGTACCGTCCGGGATCGGCGCCGAAGGATCAACGCCACGTCTCACCGTTTGCCTGGGACTGCGGACCGGTTCCGTCGGCCGAACAGCATTCAATCGAGCTGCTGATCGCAGAGATGGATGAAGCCGGCATTGATTCGGCTGTCGTGATGGGGCGGCAGGCCGGCCCTAAATATGGGTTTGTCGACAATAATGATATCGCCGAGTTGGGGCGGCTTTACCCGGGGCGGTTTCATTTGTTCGGCGGCGTTTCTCTCAATGATGTGCCGGCAGCCGTAGCAGAGGTTGAACGGGTAGTGGGTGAAATGGGATTCAAAGGGATTGCGGTGGACGGCGGCTGGAGTGATCCTCCGGTTTATCCCGACGACCAGCGCTTTTACCCGATTTACGAGAGGTGCCAGGAGCTGGGAGCCATTCTGTCCTTATCGATGAGCATTTTTCTGGGACCGGATCTTACCTATGTCGAACCAGTAAAACTGCAGCACATTGCCGCCGATTTTCCCGATTTGCTGATCGTTGTACCCCATGCCGGCTGGCCCTACGTGATGGAGTTTCTCGGCATTGCTTTCATGTACCGCAACGTGTGGTTGGCACCGGATTTCTATGTCTACATTCCCGGCATGTCGGGTGCGTCTCAATATGTCGAGGCGGCGAATTGGTTTATGGCCGACCGCTTTCTTTTTTCCAGCAGCTATCCGGAACGTCCGCTTAAACAAACGGTCGAAGAATTCAGACAGCTTCCATTCAAAGCGGATGTTTTGGAAAAAGCGCTTTACAAGAATGCAGAATGGATTCTCGGCGATCGTGAAGATTAATTTTTTTTGGAGTTATTCTACCAAGGAGGCATCATGCGCGTTATCGATTTTCGGGCTCGTCCGAATACCAAAGAGTATATGGATCTCTATCAAGGCAAACATGATTGGGCAGTCTATTTTCGATGTCCCAAGCCGGAGCCGCAAACTTTATCTGATTTCATCGCGGCTCTCGACCAGGCCGGTGTGACCCAGGCGGTTTTTACCGGCAGACGTTCTCCGTTGCGCAAGTTCAGCAATGAGTACATTGCTGAATCGGTGCAGGCCTATCCGGACCGTTTAATAGGTTTCGCAGGTATCGATCCCACGCAAGGATCGGCTGCTGTGAAGGAGATTGAGGCGGTCATTTCCGGATTGGGCATGAAGGGAATTGCCCTGGATCCCCATCACATCAAGGTCTACCCGGATGATCGCCTGCTATACCCGCTTTACTACAAGTGCGTCGATTTGGATGTGCCGGTGATATTTACGATGGGACCGCTCGTCGGCAGGTGGGGAAGCCCTGCTGCAGTGGATCGGTTGGCAGAAGACATTCCGAGTCTGAAAATTGTCTGTTCCCATGGTAACTGGCCCCAGGTTACGGAATATATCGCGCTGGCATATCGGCATGAAAATGTCTACTTGGAAGCATCTATATATCTTTATTTGCCGGGAGGCGAACCGATCTTTGACGCCGCCAACACGATTTTGCAGGACAAGATCCTTTATGCCAGCGCATTTCCGTTCCGGCCGCTTGACGACCTGCAACGGTTTCTCAAGTATCCGTTTGATGAAAAAGTTGTCGAGAAACTGGTTCATGGCAACGCAGCGCGCCTGTTGAAGCTCAATGACGGATAGGAGGATCTGATGGGTATCCTGAATGGCCGCGTGGCCATTGTAACGGGGTCCGGCTCGGGTATCGGCCAGGCGACGGCGCTGTGTTTAGCCGCGGCAGGAGCAAAAACGGTGGTGGTCGATTTGGTTCCGGATGCCGGTCAAAAGACAGCAAGCATGATTGCGGAGCAAGGTAACCAAAGTCTCTTTATCGAGACGGACGTGTCGAATAGTGAGAACGTTGCCGCAATGGTGAAAAGGGTTCTCGATGCATACGGTAAAATCGATATACTTCACAACAATGTGGGGCTTGGCGGTGCCAAAGCGGCCCATGAGACGTCGGAGGAAAATTGGAATCGCATCATCCAGGTCACTCTCAAGAGTGTTTATATTTGCTGCCGGGCAGTTATTCCGCTGATGTTGAAAAAGGGTCGCGGTAGTATCGTCAACACGGCTTCAGTACTTGGATTGGTGGCTTCTCCCAATCAATCCGCCTACTGTGCCGCCAAAGGGGCCGTCGTTATGTTAACCAAACAGATGGCGGTCGATTACTCGGCCCAGGGTATTCGCGTCAACTGTGTTTGTCCCAGCGATATCGAAACACCGGCGCACAAGCGGTTTTTTGCTTCGCGGCAGAATCCGGAAGCTGTGCGTCAAAGCCTGCTGGCGAGGCACCCGATTAATCGTTTTGGAAAACCCGAAGAGGTGGCGGAAGCGGTTTTATGGCTGGCATCCGACGCCGCATCCTTTGTATCGGGTGTGGCCCTGCCGGTGGATGGCGGTCTGACATGTTGCTAATCGCCATAAAGTAAACACCATGCCTAACGGGAAGGGAAATGGAATGCGCTTGGATGGTAAGGTAGCAATTATTACCGGCGCCGGTTCAGGTATCGGCCGCGAGAGTGCGTGTCTGTTTGCGCGTGAGGGCGCCAAAGTGGCCGTCGTCGATTTTGTCGAAGCGGCAGGCCAGGCGACAGCAGACCTAATAGGCGCGGCGGCCATGTTTATTAAAGCGGATGTTTCCAGATGGAAAGATACGCACGACATGGTTCATACGGCAATGGCGCGCTACGGCCGCCTTGATATCCTGTTTAATAATGCCGGCATCGATCTGCCCCTTGCCACAACTGTTGTCGAAACCGAGGAATCCGACTGGGATAAAATCATTGAGGTCAATTTAAAGGGCGTATTTCTGGGGATTCGGCATGCGCTGCCGGTGATGATGAAACAACGCTACGGGACCATCATCAACACGGCGTCGAGAGCCGGTCTGGTTGCAACGCCCTCAGAGGCGGCATATTGTGCTTCCAAGGGCGGTGTTGTTTCGCTGACACGCCAGTTGGCGGTTGATTATGCCGCCTTTAATATTCGCGTAAATTGCCTCTGCCCGTGTGGGCTGGAAAATCCCACGGTTGACAGATGTGCGTTTCTCGGAAAATCTTCCGCTGCACTGGAACAACGTCATACACGAGTAAAAGCGAATATTCCAATGGGCCGGTTGTGTACCGCGAATGACGTGGCCAGGGCGGCATTATTTCTGGCCTCCGATGATTCGAACTTTGTCACCGGTACAGCCCTTGCTGTGGACGGCGGAAGTATTTGCCTGTGATCAAGACGGCTAATATGAAACTTCAATATTTTTTATCTCACGCCAAGGCGCAAAGACGCAAAGGAAATAACCAATATTATAAATTCTCTTGGCGTCTTTGCGCGAAAGTATAAAGTTTCTTGCCTTGATCAGACTGGCCGCTCGCGGCCAGGGGCGGCGCTTATATGAACTCGGCGTCATCTCTTATTTTGCCGGAGGAATTTCGAAATGGATTTTGTATTCAAGTGGCATGTGCTCTGGAGGTATAAAACCTTTATGCTTGAAGGTGTGGGCATTACCGTCATTATGGCCATCGCCGGGATGGCCCTGGCGATGATTCTCGGTCTGATCATTGCATTGATGCGCCTGTCGGGTCAGAGGCCGCTAAAAATTTTTGCGGATCTTTACATTCAGGTTTTTCGTGCCACGCCTTTGTTTGTATATCTGATATGGGTTTTCTACGGCATTTCGATGCTAAGCGGAATAAATATTCCTGCCATTACCACGGGCTTGATTTGTATTTCAATGATCCATTCAGCATTTTTGGCGGAAACCTACCGCGCAGGAATCGAGTCGGTTCCCAAGGGTCACCGTGAAGCGGGACTTTCGGTCGGTTTGAGCCAATTTCAAGTAATGCGGGATATTGTACTGCCCCAGGCTATTCGAACCGTTCTGCCGCCGATTGCGAATGAATTTACCGTTGTATTCAAAAGCACAACCATTCTGGGTATCATCGGCGTCGAAGAGTTGGTGCGACGGGCGCAGCATGCCACCACCGTCACCTATAGACCTTTCGAATTCTATACCGCGCTGTAGCCGTGTTATTCATTTGCATGGTCGTGGCGCTCTCAAGGCTCAATCTATACATTGAAAGGAGGTTCAGATATCAGTAAGCAGGAATAATTGAGGTGTTGTGTTGTAACAAAGGGTACTCGAAGAAGACACTCAGCTACTGACAACAAAAGGAGGATATCATGGGTACAAAAAAGACACGGAGAAAAATCAAGAATTTTAGCGTAGTTTTGGCGCTTATCATGATGTTCATTGTCGCATCCAATTCTTTTGGTGCCGATGTGCTGGAAGAGGTTCAGAAAAGGGGAAAGATCCGGATGGCCATCTATCTGAAAAGTGCTTCGCCTTTGCAGCGGGCAAACGAGCAAACCGGTGAAGCCGAAGGCTATTTTCCCGATCTGGGACGTTTGATGGCCAAAGATCTGGGCGTAAAGGCGGAATTTGTGGACACCGAGTGGAAGGCGATCATTCCAGCGCTGATTTCAGGCAAGGTGGACATGATTATCTCTGCTCCTTCGGCAACGCCTGAAAGAGCATTGTCCATTGACTTTCCCGCAAACGTTGCCTCTTACAACGTCAGTGTGCTCATCCACAAAGAGGGAAAAGTTAAGCAATTTTCTGATCTTGCCAAGCCCGGTGTTAAAATTTCGGTGAGTCAGGGATCGACCCAGCATTTTTTTGCCGTCCAAAATTTTCCCAAAGCAACTATCAAACCGGCGGACGGCATTATGGAAGCGCGCTTAGAGGTTGCCTCCCGGCGCAGCGATGCTTCGATTGTCGATTCTTACCAGGCGATCAAGTTCATGAAGGAGTATTCTCAGACAGACGTGCTGCGAGATGAAAACGGTAAAATTCTGGTTGTCTCGCGTGAACCCGGGAGTCTCGCTATTCGGCAAGGGGACCCACGATTCTATAATTGGCTGCAGAATTGGACCAGGTGGTATCGGGAACAGGGTGTTCTCGATGCCATATACAATAAATGGATGGGTCCGGTTTTTGCGGATCAATAGCAGACAGACAGGCTTGATCGGCGGGCGGCGATTTAATGCGGCCTGGGGACAGACCACCAGGCCGCTTGTGACCGGTGACGATGATAGATGACCGCATTGCATTCAACCTATCAGAGCTAGAAACGAAAGGCTCAAAATGACCGAAGAAATCCTTCGTTTGAATGACTTGCATAAATCCTTTGGATCCATTGAAGTGCTAAAGGGAATCGATATGGTTGTGCAGGGGGGTGAAGTCGTCGTCATTTTGGGACGCAGTGGATCCGGCAAAAGCACCCTATTGCGGTGTGTCAACCTCATTGAAGTTCCTGAACGCGGTTACATGCATTTTCGCGATAGTGCTAAGGGATTTGACTATGAGCTGAATTTCGACCAGTTGTCCATTAGCCCCGCCAAGCTGCAAAAATTGCGCACCGATATCGGGATGGTTTTCCAGCAATTTAATCTATGGCCGCATAAGACGGTGCTGGAAAATGTGACCCTTGGATTGCAAAGGTCTTTAGGGATGCCAACCAGCGAAGCCAACGAACGTGGCATCCATCAATTAAACAATGTGGGACTTGCCGATAAAATTCATGTCTACCCGTCAACCCTTTCCGGCGGACAGCAGCAGCGCGTCGCCTTGGCGCGTGCACTTGCACTCGAGCCGGCGCTGATGCTGTTTGATGAAGTGACTTCGGCCCTGGATCCTGAACTGGTGGCCGGGATTTTGGAAGAGATGCGGCGACTGGCCAATGAGGGGATGACAATGATGGTGGTTACCCATGAAATCGGATTCGCTCGTAAAGTTGGTGACCGGGTGATTTTTATGGACGAAGGCGTAATCGCCGAGCAGGGACCTCCCAGCCAGGTCATTAATAATCCACAGCACCCGGAAACCCAGGCCTTTCTCAGATCCATGGTTTGGGAGTGAATAATTAGCTAGCACCCATAATTTAATCTCAACAGAAATTAATGCCGGGTGGTTTTCGGGACAAAATCGATTTATCTAAGCGTTCATATGGTTATGGACCCGGGTTTATCTGAATTCTGTCAGCTGCATTGCTGCCGGAAGACTATCCTTGCTTGTTTAGACGTTAGGCCCTCCGAAAATATTGCTGTGGAAGCAAGCCTCTGCTCTAAAAAAGGTGTGGCTAAACCCGGGTCCATTCTAAAACTATTTTTGGGATAATCGCTTGGACGGAGAGGGATTGTCATTTATTAGAAATTTAGTTCGGCGTTCAGTAGGCGCGCTGGTATTGCAAAGGTATTGGGGGTTGCTCGTTCAGGCGCCGGGCCGCCCGCAGCGGCCAGTGCGGATCGCGCAGCAGTTCTCGACCGAGTAGCACGACATCCGCCTTGCGGTTGTGAATGATTCGATCAGCCTGATGGGGTGCCGTAATCAGGCCGACAGCTCCGGTCGGAATATTGGCTGCTTTACGGATGTGCTCGGCGAAAGGTACCTGGTAGCCGGCACCGGCGGGGATGCGGACGTCAGGGACAATGCCGCCGGAAGAACAGTCGATCAGATCCACTCCCAGGGGTTTGACCTGTTTGGCGAGTGCCACCGAGTCATCGATGGTCCATCCGCCCTCGATCCAATCCGTTGCTGAAATTCGAACAAACAGCGGATAGCCCTCCGGCCACACGTTTCTCACAGATGCAACCATCTCGCGCAGAATCCGGGTACGATTGTTAAAAATACCGCCGTATTCATCTTCGCGGTGGTTGCTGATAGGAGAGAGAAATTCATGCAATAAATAGCCGTGGGCGGCATGAATTTCCAATATTTTGCTGCCGGCTGCCAGTGCCCTTTGCGCCGCATTGACAAAGGCATTGATGACCCGTTGAATACCCTGATCTGTAAGGGACCGGGGGGTCGGGTATGTTTCGGCAAAAGGGATCGCCGACGGTGCCCAAACCGGACGCCAACCGCCTTTTTCCTCCCCCAGCGGTGAGTCGCCTTTCCAGGGCGCGCTCGTGCTGGCCTTACGACCCGCGTGGGCGAGTTGCACACCGGGCAAGGCACCCTGTTTTTCAATAAAGTCAAAGATGCGAGCCAGCTTCTCGATGTGCTTGTCGCTCCAGATTCCCAAATCATCCGGGCTGATGCGTCCCTCCGGCAGTACCGCTGCCGCTTCGGTTAATACAACCGCCGCACCGCCCGTCGCATAGCGGCCCAGATGCACAAGATGCCAGTCGTTGGCATACCCGTCAATGCTTGAGTACTGGCACATCGGGGAAAGTATGATGCGATTTCGCAGCGTAACACCGCGAAGTGTCCAAGGCGAGAAAAGACGAGCCCCCGACTTTGCTATAATTCCGTTTTTATCCATGCTGCCGATTTCCAATTAAAATGCACCACAGGTTTGTTTGCGAACCCCATTTCATTTATAAAATAAGCGCGCCCGGCAAAATAAGTGAGATTTAATTTTCCCGTAAATAGCCGGTCACGGATGCCCATATCGCTTTTGATATTTATTGTCAAAGCGTTTTGCAGCGGCTTCGGTTCAGCTTCAGCTGCTTTCATACCGATGCAGACAACCCGAGTGATCGAAAGGGCCGCAATCTCGCTCGCCCTTAAGCTGTTGGACGATTGAGAACATTTCAGACATTTTGAGCTTGACATTTGATTTTTGATATAATATTCAATTTTCAGATTCAAAGTCAAATCTAAAATATAGGCTGATTCAGTATCATGATTGTGCCTGCGAGGATGCTGGACCGCCGATGCCGCAGCAATAGGCTCTTCTAATGAAACTAGTTCCGAGGAGATAGACGATGCCTGAAGAAATCCTACACGTTGACAACCTCAGCAAATCCTTTGGGGACCTTGAAGTTCTAAAAAGTATCGACATGTCGGTAAAAAAAGGAGAGGTTGTCGTTTTTGTGGGAAGAAGCGGCTCGGGAAAGAGCACGTTTCTGCGATGTATCAATCTAATTGAAATCCCCACAGGCGGCAAAATTCGATTTGAAGACAAAACACTTGATTTCAACCTTCGTAAACCGCCTTCAGCAGAGATGCGTGAATTCCGCCACCATATCGGTATGGTTTTCCAACATTTCAATCTCTGGCCACACCTGACCGCCCTTGGCAACGTTGTCATCGCACTCGAGAAAGTGTTTGCCATGCCGAAAAAGCAGGCCAAAAAGCGTGCCATGCTGCAGCTGGAAAAGATCGGACTTGCCGAAAAAGCCAATAACCATCCTTCGACCTTGTCGGGCGGACAGCAGCAGCGTGTTGCCATCGCCAGAGCCCTGGCGTTGGACCCGAAGCTGATGCTGTTTGACGAAGTCACATCCGCACTTGACCCCGAACTGGTGGCCGGCGTTTTAGAAGAGATGCAGCGCCTGGCCGAAGATGGCATGACCATGATCGTGGTCACCCACGAGATGGGATTTGCGCGCGAAGTCGGAGACCGCGTTATTTTTATGGATGAGGGAGTGATCGTCGAGGAAGGCCCTGCAAAGGAAGTTATCTCGAATCCGCAAAATCCGGAAACAAAGGAGTTTCTGAAAACTATTTTTCATTAATGGACCTCATCCCGACCGGAGGTGATCTTGTGGTTATTTGGAAGGAGGACGCATGTCGATAGTGTTAGGTGTTTACGTGCCCAAAAAAGGCGGCAGCGTTGAACAGGCGTTCCAGTCTCATATGAAAGGCTGGCAAGACGAAAATATAAAAGCTTCAGCTTCCGGTCTTAGTCGGATCATCATTGGCCGCGTCACGAAACTCGATCAAGGCTCTGCGCTGTTCACCAACTATGGCCACATGACCTGGAATGACCGGGCATCGATGGACGCTTATCTAGAGGCAATCGCCGGGGGGCAGATGCCGCCGGATGCGGCATTTACAGACGGAATTGATCGGCGGGGACTTTTCCGTGTTGAAGAAGAATTGATTTTTGAAAATAAAGACACGGCCCTGCAAAAAGCACAGGCCATTCGATTCAATGTCTATTCACCTAAAGAAGGCGCCGACCCCGAAGACATTTTCAAGTTTCATGTCGATGTCCATGCCCCGCACATTATGGATACGGTTGCAAAAGTCGCGACGCCAGGCCTTAAGAGGTATGTGATCGGCTGGGTAAGCGCTGTTTCGGCGGGGAAACCGCTGTTCAGAAATTATGTAAAAATGTGGTGGGATGATGTGACAGCTATGCATCGGTATCTTGCGGAATTAAAAGTGGTCAAACTTCCGGACGGCTCTCCACAGTCGGGGCCCCAGGGAGAACTGGGCAAACAAGTCGTTTGGCATATGAATGCCTTTGTCGATGAGCGTGTGATTTTCCAATCGAAATGAATTGCTTTTAAGTGAAGAGTGGTGGCTTGCCAAGGGAGACAAACCACCATAGACGGCACCCGGCAAACCGGGACATTACAAACTGGAAAGGAGGAAAACAATGAAACTATCGCTCAATAGAAGGAAATTCTTAGCAAAGACAGCTACCGCGTTGGGTGCGGTCGCAGCGACTGGGGCGGCCGTGACAAGTACATTGGTTCGTCCGAAAGCTGCAGCTGCGGCCAAAAAAGGATCTGACGGGCCGATGGCCTTTGGTAACCAGCTGGCAGAAATTAAGAAGCGCGGCAAAATAATTGTTGCCACTTCGATGAAAGTCGCCCCCCAGACATACCGGGACAAAAATACAGGGGAACCCGTCGGATTCGATATCGAAGTGGGCAAACTGCTCGCCAAGGATCTTGAGGTCGAAGCCGAATTTATGGAGGTTGAAAACTCTACCGTCGGACTGACGGGAATGTTGGGCGGCAAGTACGATACGGTCATCTCCGGCATGGCCAATAAGCCGTCCCGGGCTTTGGCGGTTCAGTTCGCACGCGGCTATGTTCCCTATGACCAAATTATGCTTGTCAAGGAAGGTATCAAGGATGTGCCCTGGCAGTCCTTAAATAAGAAAGGTGTCAAGATCACGGCCCAGTTGGCATCCACCGGCGAGTTTCGCGCCAAAGAGGCTTTCCCCATGGCTGAAGTCGTGTCCCTGGGTCAGATCGAGCTGATGCTGGAAGTCGCCTCGGGGCGCGCCGATGCCTGCCTCATCGAAGCATACCTGGCATTGCCGTTTGCCGAGAATCACCCCACAACAAGGGTTTTGCGTGATGTCGCCACCGGAGATCCGCAGGTCGTCGCTCGAGAATGGGGCTGTATTCCCGCCCGCCAGGGTGAACATGCTTTTGCGCATTACCTGAACAACTGGCTGAACTGGTACTACGAGCGCGGAACCATACCTGCGCTCTACGATAAGATCATCGGCCCGGCATTAAAAGGGGATACCTACTGGAAGTAGACAGGTAGCTGTCCCGAAAACCTCTGCGAGGAATCGGTTTGGGCGCGATGGCAGGTGGTTGTTGGGTTAACCGGTCGGTTCGCAGCAAGATGTTTTCAAACCTAGCCACACATGCAAGCAGGTGAGTCTGGTTGGTTTTGGTACAATATCCGACAGAGACCGGACTACCGGACTCACCCTGAGTGCCTTCCTCTGTGAACTGCGTTGCGAGAACACTTATCTGCTCGATAGGCCGAGATTGATGGGCATGTCATGAAGGCAGGAAATTAGTGTTCGCCCTGTTCGATTCTTCTGATTTACCACTGGATTTCATAATTTAATTCTGATTCCATTGCGTTGGAATAAGGAGACGTACTGATGAATTACCAACCGGACGTACAAGTCGTGTTTGATCGTATGGATGTCCTCCTTCAGGGACTGCAGCACACCCTGATGATCGCCTTCGTTGCGATGGCTCTGTCCATTGCCGTAGGCCTGTTTATTGCACTGATTCGCATTTCTAGAATACCTGTTCTGAGTCAATTAGCCCTTGTTTATGTTCAATTCTTTCGTGGAATCCCACAGTACGTCTTCATTATCTGGCTTTACTACGGCATTTCCATGGTGGCCGGAATAAATTTTAAGCCCCTGCAGGCTGGTATACTGGCCCTGATGCTGCAGTATGGCGCATTTCAATCGGAAACCTTCCGGGCGGGAATTCAGGCAATCGGCAAAGGACAGTCAGAAGCAGCGACGTCGGTCGGGCTGACCAGGCGCCAAACGTACCAATATATCATCCTGCCCCAGGCATTTCGCATTATGATCCCTCCCTTGGGCAACAGTTTCATAAGCATGCTGAAAGATTCATCGCTGGTATCCGTAATTGGTGTGATGGAACTGATGCGCGTCGTTCAGCTTCAAGCCAATCTTTACTTCAGACCTTTCGAGTTCTATACGACGGCAGCGCTGATGTATGTTATCCTGGCGTTTACTTTCAATGCGATCCTGCAGATGGTCGAACGCCGGCTGAGCTTTTAGCGTGCCGCCATGATTCGGCCGGATCAGCACAAGTATCGAGTACGGGCAGACATGAAATCAGGAAGTCAGATCTGAGTATAGGAGGAATCATTTGTGAGACTACTAGATAAAACGGCCATCGTAACCGGTGGTGCCGAAGGGATCGGAAAAGGGATCGTGTTGCGGCTGGCTGAGGAAGGCGCCAACATCGTGATTGCCGACATAAACGCGGCCGCCGCCGGTGCCGTGGCTGAAAAGGTTGAACTGACGGGGCGACGCGCCCTGGCAGTCGCAGTCGACGTCAGCCAAAAAGACCAGGTCGAAAACCTGGTGGAGCGAGCCCAGGATCTGGGAAGAATCGACATTCTGGTGAACAACGCCGGGATCGAACGGATAACGCCTTTGTCGGAGATTGAAGAAGATGACTGGCACCGGATTTTGGATGTCAATCTAATGGGCACATTTCTGTGCAGCCAGACGGTGGCCAAGACGATGATTAAGGATCAATCCGGCGGAAAGATCGTCAACCTGGGTTCTGTGGCGGGGGTCAGACCGCCGCTACAAGAACCCCACTATGCCGCATCCAAAGGCGGTGTCCACACCCTCACCCAGCAGCTGGCATTGGAGCTGGCACCGCATCAGATAAACGTCAACGCAGTGGCGCCGGGACCGGTCCAAAACGGTTTGGGCAGCCGCCAATGCCTGGCGGATCCAATCCGCGCCGAGCAAATTGCGCAGCGAATACCGCTGGGCCGGGTGGGTACACCGCTGGACGTGGCCAATGCAGTGATTTTTCTGGCATCGGCCGAGGCTGATTACATCACCGGAGTTGTGCTGCCGGTAGAGGGGGGACGACTGCTGTTGTAGGATCGTTCTTAACGCCGAAACAGGATAATAGACCGATGATACTCGAAAACAAAGTCGCCATTGTAACAGGGGGGGGCAGGGCATCGGGTATGCCCTCGCATTAGGATTGGCAAACGCAGGCGCCAACGTTGTTATTGCCGATATCCAACACGACGGCGCCGCCGCAGCTGCGCAGGAAGTCAGAAGTGCAGGGCGCATGGCTTTTGCAGTCCAGGCCGATGTTTCGAACCTCAACGACATCGACGCCATGGTAGAGCGTACCGTGGCGGAATTCGGCACTATCGATATCCTGGTGAACAATGCCGGGGCCTCGGGTCGCACGCCCTTTTTTGATACCTCGGAAGACAAATGGCAGCAGATTCAGGACGTAAATTTGAAATCGGCTTTCTTCTGCAGTCAATTTGCGGCGAGAGTGATGTTAAAGAAGGGCTACGGTAAGATCGTAAGTGTTTCCTCCACTTCCGGCTTTGTCGCCGGACCGGCTCAAATCCCGTATGCTGTCGCCAAGGCCGGCGTCCGGATGATGACCAGTGCGCTGGCGGTCGAACTGGCGCCATTTAACATCAATGTAAATGCCATCGCACCAGGGCTTATCCGCACGCCAATGACTGAACGTGCCTTCGGCAGCGAGGAAGCCTTGCTTAAACGTGCCAAGGATAAAACGCCGCTGGTGCGGCCGGGCCTGCCGCAGGATCTTGTGGGCGGCGTGATTTATCTTTGCTCACCTGATTCCGATTTTGTGACCGGCCACACGCTGGTCATCGACGGCGGCTGGTTGGCCCAGTGAAAAAGGTCGCAACAAGCCCTATTTGTTTGCTGCAGTCCAGGCGTACCAATTTCGCAGGACATTTGGCCGGCTCTGGCTGTCATAACCTGCTGAATCGACAAAAGCGAGATGTCAAATGACAAAATCCTTGCAAGAAAAAATAGTGTTGGTTACCGGCGCCGGGGGAGGTATTGGGCGCGCCACTGCCCTGGCATTCGCCGCGTGCGGTTCAAAAGTAGTGGTCAGCGACATCAGAACCCATGCAGGGCAGGCGACAATTGATGCCATCCGGACCATGGGCGGAGAAGCGCTTTTCATCCAGGCCGATGTCACCCGGTCAGCCGATGTGGAGAACATGGTTGGCACGGCTGTCGAAGTCTATGGGCGATTGGATTGTGCTTTTAACAATGCCGGGATCAACTTGGGGAGAGCCTCCACGACTGTTCGGACCGAGGATGAGTGGGACCGGATCATCGCGGTGAATCTCAAAGGCGTCTGGTTGTGTCTGAAATACGAGATTCTCCAGATGGTTGCACAAGGCGGGGGGGCCATTGTCAATACTTCCTCCACGGCCGGGTTGATCGGCAATGCAGGTAAACCTGCGTACACGGCCAGCAAACATGGGGTTGTCGGTTTGACAAAGACCGCAGCCTTGGAGTTTGCAAAACAAGGGGTTCGCGTCAATGCCGTATGTCCGGGGGCGGTGGGGGAAGGTATGGATCCTGCCCTGAAGGCGGGAAATGATGCCTTGAGGCAAAGCCTGATGAACCAGTATCCTATGGGCCGCTTTGCCCGGCACGAAGAAGTCAGCGCAACTGTCATATGGCTCTGCTCGGAGGCAGCTGCCTTTATCACGGGTCAAAGCATTGCCGTGGACGGCGGTCGTACCGTCGGGTAGCATTCACCGGCGGCAGACCTTGTGATCACAAAAACAATGGTAGCGAAAATGACCCTTTATAATCGATTATTCAGCCCGGTGACAATCAACGGCTTGACCCTACAAAACCGGTTGGTCATGCCGCCGATGGCAACTTATTTTGCGGATGCCGATGGATTGGTAAATGATCGTCACATTGCCTATTACCTGGAAAGAGTCAAAGGCGGTGTCGGTTACATCACGATCGAAAGTACGTGCATGCATGCAAGCGGTAGATCTTCTTTCAAGCAGATTATGATCACATCGGGCAGGCATGTTGCGGCTTTCAGGCGCTTGACCGATCTGGTTCATGAGAACGGCGGGAAAATCGTTATTCAGATCAACCATGCGGGCAGAAGCACATCATCAAAGGTGACCGGCAGGCCGCTGGTCGGCCCGTCCGCCGTCCCGGACCCCGTGCGTCGGGAGATGCCGCATGTCCTGTCGGCTGATGAAATCAAAGTGCTCGTTGAGGCCTACGGCCAGGCCGCTGCGCGTGTCAAAGACTGCGGGGCTGACGGCATTGAAATTCATATGGCTCACGGCTATCTGTTAAACCAATTTCTTTCACCCTTGTCTAATTTGAGAACAGATGCTTACGGAGGCGATTGGCATTCGCGCCTGAGAATGCCGCTGGAGGTCATGCGGGCGGTTCGGGAAGCGGTCGGGGAAAAATATCCAATCATATGCCGCCTTAGCGCCGATGAATACATGCAAGGGGGAATCGGCATCGAGCAAAGCTGCCGGACAGCACAGTTCTTGGCGGATGCCGGGGCGGATGCCATTCATGTTTCGGCCAGTCACTCGTCGGCGGATATGCCCATCAGTCCCCATTACTATATGGACGGTGCCACCTTTATCCATTTGGCTCAGAAAATCAAAGCGGTCGTACGCATTCCCGTCATTGGCGTTGGCGGTGTGCGAACGGTCGAGACGGCCAATGAATTATTGTCCGCCCAAAAGGCTGACCTGATTGCCATGGGTCGGGCGCTGATCGCCGATCCACATCTTCCCCGCAAATCGCGGACGGATGGCATCCGGGATGTTATTCCGTGTATCGCATGCAATCAGTGTTCTTTTGCGCTTCGAAGATTCGGTTGCCTGCGTTGTGCCGTTAACCCGAAGGTCGGCCGTGAAAATGATGCAGATCAAAAAAAAGCCGCCCTAGAAAAAAAGCGCGTTTGGGTTGTCGGCGGCGGTCCCGCCGGAATGAAGGCCGCCCAGCTGCTTTCTATCCAAGGTCACAAGGTTCGCCTATACGAGAAAAATACCCAGCTGGGGGGGCGACTCATATGGGCGGCTATACCGCCCGGAAAACAGGTGTACAAGGAACTGGCGGATTATATGATCCGGCAGCTCACGAAACTGAACGTTGAAATAGTCACCGGCCGGTCTTTTGATCCCAAACTGCTGGCAACAGACGCACCGGACTGCTTAATCATAGCCACCGGTGCCGACAATTTATCAAAGTCCGATTGCATTGCCAATAACGTCATTTGCGGAGAGCAGGTTTTGGCCGGAATGATTCCTGCCGGGAAAAAGATACTCGTTCTGGGCGGCAGCAGCTTTGGTGCCGAGATTGCCGATTTTTTGTGCGGGTTGCAAAAAGAGGTTACCATCGTGGAGCGCCGGGAAGACATTGCCCTCGATCTGCCGTCGAATATTAAACGATTTTTACGCAAACGACTGAATCGGCAAGGCGTTCGCATACGCACTGGTACCCGGGTGCTTTGCATTAATAATTCCGAAGTTGTCGTTGAAAGTATACGGGGGATTGAAAGGTTGGCGGGATTTGAAGGTGTCATTGCAGCCCTCGGATTCAAAACCGACAATTCTCTGGTCCGACAAATTGGAAGCCAAGTAAATCAGGTCATCGTGATTGGTGATGCAGCCGAACCGCGCGAGATCACGGATGCTTTGAGTGATGCCCTTGACGCTGCGCGATCGATAAACGCTTGATAGTTGGCAAAAGCAGTTTTCTGCCAATCTGCCATTTAAGAAAGGAGAATAAGAATGACTGTTATCGATTTCAGAGCTCGTCCAAATACCGAGGAGTACATGGCCCTTTACCCGACAAGCCCGAAGGATTGGGAAGAGTCGATTTTCCTTGCACCCAAACCGAAACCTGAGCCGCTGGCTGATTTCATCAAGAATCTTGACAGGACAGGTGTCGCCCGTGCCGTTTTTACGGGCCGCCAGACTCCGGTAAAAAGCCTCAGCAATGATTACGTTGCTGAATGCGTGGCAGCCTATCCGGATCGTCTGATTGGATTTGCAGGTATCGACCCGACGCAGCGTCTGGCGGCTGTCCGTGAAATCGAACGCACCATCAGCCAATTGGGCATGAAGGGTATTGCACTGGATCCGGGCCAATGCAGAATCTATCCGGATGACCGGCTCTTCTACCCGCTGTACTACAAGTGTTTGGAACTGGATGTCCCCGTGATTTTCACCATGGGCCCCCTTGTCGGAAAATGGGCGGACCCGACTGCCGTTGATACGGTGGCAGAAGATCTGCCGGATTTGAAAATAATCTGCTCGCATGCAGTCTACCCGCGCGTCAGCGAACTAATAGCGCTCGCATACCGGCGCAAACATGTGTATTTGGAGGCGTCCATTTATGAGCATTTTTTGCCGGGATCGAACGTCATTATCGATGCAGCCAAAACGATTCTGCAGGACAAAATTGTATACGGCAGCGGTTTTCCCTTTCGCCCCCTGGATGATCTCGAAAAATTCAAGGCCTTTTGTTTTGCACCCGAAGTGCAGGATAAGCTTCTCTATGGCAATGCCGCGAAACTTCTCAATATCAGCCGGAAACAGTGTTGACTGCCGATGAAGATTTCTTCGTGCGATCGCAATTGGAAGTCGAATTTCTGACTGGGGATACTTTTCGACTGATCGTTCAAAATTTTGCTTGACATACAAAAATATCCTTTATATTAGAAACATTGTTGACAACGCTAATATTGAGGGAGGTTAGAAATATGAAGAAAATTCGAATGGGCTGTGGCTCGGCGTCATGGGGAGACATGCTTGATCCAGCAATCGAATTGGTCGAAAACGGGGATATCGATTACCTGGGATTCGATCATTTAGCAGAGTTGACCATGTCCATCCTGCAGCGAATGAAGGACAAAAACCCCAAACGCGGCTATATTCCGGATTTTATACCCTGGATGCGAGCGCTTCTGCCTAAAGCCAAAGAAAAAGGCATCCGCATGCTGACCAACGCCGGCGGCGCCAACCCGGAGCAGGCCGCCCGAGACGTATTGGAGCTATCAAAAGAGTTGGGCATCCCGGGATTGAAAATCGGCGTTGTTACCGGAGACGATGTGGGATCGAGGCTGGATGAATTCAGACAGCAGGGTCTCAAGTTTAAAAATCTGGATACGGGCGAGGAAGATCTTAATCGCATCGCCGATAAAATCGTGGCAGCACATGTCTATGTCGGGTCGGAGTCTCTGGTTGAAGGCCTGCAAAAAGGTGCCGACCTGATCATCACCGGCCGCGCTTCGGATAACGCCATGTATGTTGCGCCTATGGTTCATGAACTGGGTTGGGCCATGGATGATTGGCAGAAAATGGGGACCGCCGTCACCGTCGGGCACATTATTGAATGCAGCGCCGGCTGTGCCGGGGGCATGTCCAATTTCTGGAAGGAAATCAAGGAACCCTGGCGGGTGGCGTTTCCCATCGCCGAAGTCTATGAGGATGGACGCACCATCATCACCAAGGCCAAGGGCTCCGGACGCATGGTCAACGAGTGGACGGTTAAAGAGCATCTCGTTTATGAAGTCCACGATCCTGAGAACTATTTCATGCCGGATGCGATCGGCGATTTCTCCAAAATACGCGTCAAGGAAATAGGGCAGGACGAGGTAGAGGTTACCGGCATCGGCGGCAAGCAGCGTCCGGACCAATTAAAAATGACGATTGGCTATGAAGATGGATGGATCGGTGAGAGTGAGATCAGCGTGTGCTGGCCGGATGCGTATGAAAAGGCCAAGTTTTGTGAGGAATTTTTGCGGGGTCGTTTCAAAGCCCGCAACCTGACCATCGATGATGTCCGCTTTGACTTTATCGGCATGAATTCCATTCACGGCCCCCTGTCCAAGATGCCTGAAGCGTTGGAGGATATCAACGAAATCCGGGTAAGGGTGGCCGCGAAAACACAAACACGCGAAGATGCCAACCAGGTGCGTCGGGAAGTTACGCATCTATGGACCCACGGGCCGGTGGGTACGACTGCCGTCATTTCGCCGCCGCCGCCGCGCAAAGTAATCGGATTATGGCCGACATTGGTTCCCCGGGAATTGGTTCCCACAAAAGTAGAGATGATGGAGGTTTAATCACTATGGCAACATATAAGCTTAAGGATCTGGCCTACGCCCGCTCCGGTGACAAAGGCGATGTCGTCGATATCGGGGTGATGGCCAAGGATGACGAGGCATACCGGATTTTGAAAAAACATCTTACGGCAGAAAAAGTGAAGGCTTTTTTCAGCCCGATCGTCAATGGGGACGTCGTCCGCTATGATATCGATACTCTCAATTCCCTGGAATTTGTCTTATACAACGCCCTGGGTGGCGGCGCGACCAGAACCCTGTGTATGGACCAGACCGGCAAGGCGTACGGGCCCAATATGCTGCGGATGGAGTTCGACGCCGACGACTAAGCCTCTTAAATACTTGCAACGACAATCAGGATATGACCATGGGCAAAATGATGGACAAGCTCCTTGAAGAGCTAAATCAACGCAAGTCCGATATTCTCGAGATGGGCGGGCCGCAAAAGGTGGCCAAACAGCATGAGCGCGGCAAAATGACGGCCCGGGAGCGTATTGACTACCTGTTTGATCCGGGAACATTCACCGAATTGGGAATGTTTGTTCGCTCCCAAATTAAAGATTTTGAAATGAAAGATCGCCCCACGCCGGCTGATGGCGTGGTTATCGGGACGGGCAAGATCAACGGGCGGGAAGTCTGTGTGTATTCAACTGATTTCACCGTGTTGGCCGGTTCCGCCGGTGAAAGCCATTCCAAAAAAATAGCCGACATCGTCGGACTGGCGGGAAAACTGATGATTCCGGTCATCGGCCTGCTTGATTCGGCCGGAGCGCGCTTGCATGAGGGTACGGCTTTATCGAGGCCTTTTAATGAAATATTCCAAAACCAGTCAAAATATTCCGGGGTCATCCCTCAGATTCAAGTGCTGATGGGACCGTGTGCCGCCGGTCAGGGTTACAGCCCGATGCTTTCAGATTTTTTGATTATGGTTCGCAATACGTCCTGGATGTGGCTGGGCGGACCCCGCCTGACCCAATCCATTGTCAAAGAAGATATGGACACCGAAATCGGCAGCCCTGACTTTTGCATGCGTTATTCGGGACAATGCGATTTTATCGCCGACAATGACCAGGAAGCCCTGGACATGGCCAAAAAGCTTCTGAGCTACATACCACAGAACTGGAAAGAACAGCCGCCCGAAGCGCCCTGTGAAGATCCTGAGGATCGGCGCGATGAATCGCTGTTGGACATCCTGCCGGACGACCGGCGCTTTACTTATGACATGCACGAGATTATCGAAAAGATAGTCGACAACGGCAGCTTTTTTGAAGCCAAAGAGGAATTTGCCCCCAACATTATTACCGGTTTCTGCCGTCTCAACGGCAAGACCATCGGATTGATTGCCAACAATCCCGACGAACTCGGCGGCGTCATGGAGAATGATTCTTCGGATAAATACTATCGCTTTATGGTCTTTTGCGATGCCTTCAACATCCCGATTTTGACCATGGTGGACACGCCGGCCTTCGTTGTCGGCCATGAATGGGAAAAGGAGGGAATCCTGCGACACGGCGCAAAGCTCCTGTATGCCTATTCCTGCGCCACCGTTCCGAAAATCTCGTTGATCGTTCGGCGGTCTTACGGGGGTGGAAATGTCGTCATGGGTTCCAAGACCTTGGGTGCGGATTTCAGTTTTGTCTGGCCCACGGCCGAAATCAGCATCATGGGGCCCGAGTCGGCGGCATCCATTATCTGGTCCGAGGACCTGAAAAAAGCCGATAAATCACCGCAGTATGCCAAGGCACTGGAAGAAAAACGCAAGGAATATCACGAGCAGTATATCAACCCGTTCAAACTGGCTGAAAATTACCGCTATGATTTTATCGATGACATTATCGATCCGCGTGATACCCGACCTGTGCTGATACGCGCGTTTGAAGTGGCCCGTCACAAGGATGTAAAACTTCCGGAACGGAAACATGGAAATCCGCCGGTTTAAATGCTACCCACAAGAGGTGATCAATGTCTGATAATTTGAAATCCGTAGTCTCACCCATATCCGGTGTTTTTTATCGCAGGCCCGCACCGGAGCAGCCGTCCTTTGTCGAACAAGGATCCCAGGTAAAAAAAGGACAAACACTCTGCCTTCTGGAAACGATGAAGGTCTTTACCAAAATCAAGGCTCCGGTGGACGGCGTGGTGGCGGAAATTTCCATTGAAGATGAAAATACCGTCGAGAAGAACCAGGTACTCATGAAAATCAAATTCTAAGGGTTGCCGCTATGACTTTTTCAAAGGTATTAATTGCCAATCGCGGCGAAATTGCCTTAAGGGTCATCCGCAGCCTGAAGGAATTGGGTATCCGCACCGCCGCCATATACTCAGAGGCCGACACGGCCTGCCTGCACAAGGAACTGGCGGACGAAGCCCATCTCATTGGCCCGCCGCCGGCCGTCAAGAGCTATCTGAATGCCCCCAGGATCGTGGAACTTGCCCGGGACATCGGCGCGGATGCCGTTCACCCGGGCTATGGCTTTCTGGCCGAAAATGCCGAATTTGCGGAGCTGTGCGAGCAAGCCGGATTGACTTTTATCGGGCCGACACCACAAAACATGCGGCTTGCCGGCGACAAGCTCACTGCCCGCAAGACTGTCGAAGGCGCCGGCCTGCCGGTTGTACCCGGCAGTGATCAGGGATTGTTAAACCTGGAGGAAACCATCGAAGCCTGCGCCGCCCTCGGCTACCCCCTGATGCTGAAGGCTTCTGCCGGCGGCGGCGGCCGGGGTATGCGGATTCTTAACAGCGAGCACGATCTGGTCGAAGACTTTGCCATGGCCGCGGCAGAGGCCCGGGCGGCCTTTGGCGATCCCACCCTGTATGTGGAGAGATATATCGTCAGACCCAGGCATATCGAAGTTCAGGTCCTGGCTGACGGCAACGGCGATGTCATTCATCTGCTGGAACGAAACTGCTCGGTCCAACGACGGCATCAGAAATTAATCGAAGAGGCGCCGTCCCCGGATTTAGACCCCGATGTGAGACGGGCCATTCATGCGACTGCTGTAAATGTGGCCAAAGCCATCGGCTATAGAAATGCCGGCACCGTCGAATTTCTTTTGGATGACGATAATCGGTTTTACTTTATGGAGCTAAACGCCCGCATTCAGGTTGAACACCCCGTTACGGAAATGATCACCGGGCGGGATCTCATCAGGGCCCAGCTGTCCATCGCATCCGGCAATGGGATCGGCTTCCGGCAGGAAGATGTGCAACAGAAGGGCCATGCCATCGAATGCCGCATCAATGCCGAGGATCCGGAGCTTGAATTCCTGCCCTCACCCGGTACCATCGATCGGTTCTTGTCTCCCGGTGGGTTTGGTGTGCGATTCGACACGCATTTATACCCGGGTTACGATATACCGATTTACTATGATTCCCTGCTGGGTAAACTGATTGCCTGGGGAGATTCGCGACCGGATGCCATCCGTACCATGGAACGGGTGCTACAGGAACTGCAAATCGAGCCGGTCAAAACCACGACACCATTTCTTTTGGAGGTCATCCGGCATGATGATTTCATCAGCGGGAAGTATCGTCTGGATTTGGTCGAAAGCCTCATCGGTCCCATGGAGGATTAGCGCGCCGGCATAGCCCGCTTTTTCCGGATCGAAGACCGGTGTCTTGCATCGGCCGGCTGTCCCTTGCCAGGAGGACGGGTTCTGAACGAAGATCAGTTTAAATCGTTGAATGAGTGGTTCGGCCTTGACAATAAAGCCGCCCTGGTGGTCGGGGCCAGCAAGGGATTGGGGCGTGAGATCGCCCTGGCATTATCCCGGGCCGGAGCCGATGTTGCCTGTGCCGCCAGGAATACCAGCAAGCTTCAAGAAACCGCCGATGCCGTCAGTGCTCTGGGAAGACGCGCCATCTGTGTTCCAACCGACGTAACCCAGGAAAGCCAGATCGTTGATCTCATCAAACGATCAGCCCAAGAATTCGGTCGGATTGATATTTTATTTTACTGTGCCGGGATGATGCATGCGGGATCATCTCTGAAGATTGCCTCGGCTGATTGGCAGCGGGTGCTGAACACCAATTTGACCGGGGCATATGTGACCTGCCGCGAAACCGCAAAAATAATGAAGACCGGTGGCGGAGGGCACATTATCCTGATAACCTCGATGTTTGTCGATCGCGTTCTGCCTTACAGCCTGGCCTACGTGGTCAGCAAAGCCGGATTGTCGCAGATGATTCGCAACCTGGCATTCGAGTGGGCTCGTTATGGAATCCGCGTCAACGGAATTGCCCCGGGCTACTTTGAAACCGACATGCCGGCACCGGTACTGAAAGATCCAAAGGCCCGCGAAAGGGTTGTTGGGCGGATCCCGTTGCGGCGCGTTGGTGAACCGTCGGAAATCGGCCCATTGGCTGTCTATCTCGCCTGTGGTTCTTCCGATTATATGACCGGCGAAATCATCTGCATGGATGGTGGTCAGGCCGGCAACATCGTATAGAAACCCAAGCCCAATGCGTCGTACCGCCTCGGCGTCATAATTCTAGCCGTCCACGGATTCTTATTAATTGAGGGATCGGGGAGTTTTTCAATTCCTGCTATGTCCGGCCGGGGTATGCGCCCAAGCCAACCGTAACAATATGATCGCGCAACTTGGGTACGGCAGCTATCCCGCGTCGATAGGATCCGAGCCAGCCCCAGAAGAGCTTCTCCACGAGGGCGATTGTCGTCTCTGCCTGTCTGGATCCAACGCAGGAGATTGGGGGCGTGTACAGAGTCCGGTACGAATTTGTTACGGTTGGCTTGGGCGCATACCCCGGCCGGACACCGCGTCAGACGGCGAAGGGCGAACAAATGAGAACAAAGACAATTGAGGAGAAACTCCCCGACCCCTCAATTAATTGATCCCTCAGGAATTCTTTGGAGGCTATTGCCTCTCAATCAGTCAATTCGGAGGATTTGATGATTTTAGTCGACCAACAAGATGCGATCGTTACGATTACGCTGGATAATCCCGCCAAACGCAATCGCCTGAGCAATCAAGCCATGCTGGATTTGAGCGGGCGGTTCAGAGAAGTGAACTCCGACCCGGATATTCGTGTCGTCGTCATTACCGGCAGCGGCGCTAAAGCCTTCTGTGCCGGCGCCGATCTAGGCGAATTCGGCCAGTCAGGGATCGTGAACCAGCGGCAACAGAATCGTGCCTACCGGGAGCTTTGCCTGGCCCTTTACAATATGCAAAAGCCGGTTATCGCCAAGGTAAACGGTGTTGCCGTCGCCGGCGGTATGGCCTTGGTAACCTTGTCCCATCTGGCAATTGCATCCGAGACGGCCCGTTTCGGCACTCCCGAGATAAACGTCGGTGCATTTCCAAACATGGTTATGGCCGGCATCCTTCGGGCAATACCCAAAAAGGCCGCCATGAAGTTGATATTATCCGGAGAGATCATTGATTCGTCAGAGGCTTTGACCATGGGGCTGGTTAATGCCGTTGTGCCGGCGGCGGAACTGGATAAGACGGTCAGCGATCTGGCGGTTAAACTGGCCGGCAAGAGTGCCGCCGTCTTCGCCTTGGGGTTGGATTCCATCCGGGTATCCAGCGATTTGCCTTATCCTCAGGCATTGGAATATCTCCAGGAAATGGCTACGATTATTCGCAACACCGATGACTGCCAGGAAGGTGCCAAGGCTTTTTTGGAAAAACGTGATCCTATGTGGAAAGGACGGTAACTTATGAGCGATAAGATGAAAACGGCCGTAATTGTTGACGGTGTGAGGACCGCGATTGGAAGAATGGGCGGCAGCCTGGCTGCCTTTCGCCCGGAAGAACTGGGCGCCTTTGCCATAAAAGCCCTCGTCGAGAAAACCAAAATTGATCCGGCTGCAGTCGACGATGTCATCATGGGGCTTTCCAATTCATGGCATGCAGCTTACCATCCGGCCCGCTGGGCGGCCCTTAAGGCCGGTTTGCCTTACAGTGTTCCGGCGGTAACGGTGGAGCGGGCCTGCGCATCCGGGCTGCAGGCTTTGAATTTCGCGGCTATGCAGATCATGGCGGGTCTCGGAGATGTTTATATCGTCGGCGGGATGGAGTGCTGGAGCCAGACACCCTGGATGATTGCCCGATCAGATGGAGCCTACTCGCTTACGCCGCCTCAAATCATTGCACGCGAAACCGCCCCGCCACCGGATCATATGCTCATGGGACTTACGGCCGAATCTTTGGCTGAAATGTACAACATTACGCGCCAGGATCAGGATGCTTTTGGATTTCGAAGCCAGCAACGCTATGCCCGGGCCTTGCAGAACGGCATTTTTGAAGAAGAAATCTTTGCGGTGTCAGTACCCCAACGCAAAGGGCCGCCGCAAGACTTCACTACGGACGAGCACCCCCGGGAGACCACCCTTGAAAAGTTGGCCTCGTTGAGACCGGCCTTCAAGAAAGACGGCACGGTTACCGCCGGCACAGCCACGGGCCGCAATGATGGTGCCGCAGCATTATTGGTTATGTCAATGGAAAAGGCGGAGAAATTAGGCTATCAGCCAAAGACACGGTTCGTCACTTGTGCCACAGCGGGAGTGGATCCCAAGTTGATGGGCATAGGACCGGCCTATGCCGTGCCAAAGGCTTTGGATATGGCCGGACTGAAAATGGACGATATGGATGTTATTGAAATCAACGAAGCTTTCGTGGCCCAGGTCCTGGCGGATATCCGCGAGCTTGATCGACAGCATCACCACATCGATCCGGATGACGATCGGCTCAATCCCAACGGCGGTGCGATTGCCCTCGGTCATCCCAACGGCATGACCGGCGCCCGGCTGGCATTGACCCTGGCCAATGAGCTTCAGCGTCGCCAAGGACGCTACGGGTTGGCCACCCTTTGCATTGGCGGTGGACAGGGGCTGGCAACAATCTTCGAAAGAATCCGGTAAAGCCCGTGTTGACAACGCCGGCAGACATGGCTGTTTTAATGCGTTCAATCTCGGCAGGCGCCTTTGTGGTCTTGTGAATCCATGAATACAAACCGCTGGCTCATTTTCACCATCTGTTCGCTGCTGTTTGTCATGTCAATGCTCTTCCGGGCGTCGATCGTCATCATCGCACCCGAACTGAGCCATGATTTGAATCTCGGTTCAGAGGATCTGGGACTGCTGGGTGCCGTTTTCTTTTATGCTTTCGCTGCCGTGCAGGTGCCGTTGGGTTTTTTCCTCGACCGGGTGCGAGCCAAACGAACCATGCTTGTTTTAAATTTGACCGCCGCGGCGGGAGCCGTAATTTTTGCCGCAGCCCAGGGACTATGGCTCGGTTTGCTGGGAAGAGTGCTGCTTGGCGTTGGCATGTCGGCCAACATCATCGGGTCGTTGACCCTGTACGTCTCGTGGTTTAAACCATCCGAGTTTGCGACGGTTTCCGGCCTGACGTTTGCCATGGGCGCTCTGGGCGGCCTTTTGGCCACAAGTCCCATGCATGCCCTTGTAGCGGGTTTTGGCTGGCGAATGGCGTTTGTCGTCCTGGCATTGATTACCTTCGTATTAACGGCGGCTTTTTTTCTTTTTGTCAAAGACAACCCTGAGTCCTTGGCAGCGGTCGGCATCAAGCGTGAGAAAGGCGCGGATTTATCGATTCGGAAAACCATCCGGACGCTGCTATTTGATTTCTCCTACGTCTGCATCGCTGTCTCGACCGGACTGCGGTATGGTGCTTATGCGGCGGTTCAGTCGCTGTGGGCCGGGCCGTTTTTAATGGTGTATCTAGGGTTGCCGACTGCTGCGGCCGCCCATTTGTTGCTGTTATTGAATGTCGGATTCATTTTTGGCGGCCCCGCCGGGGGCCTGCTGACCGACAGAATTATTCGGCGACCGAAACGAGTCATGCTTGCCAGTCTGGTCTTCATGGCGATAAGCGTCACCGCTCTGGCCCGATATCCCGGACCGGTCAACATTTCGGTATTGGCAGGCATTCTTTTTGTTTATGGTTTTTTCGGCGGCTTCGGTCACATCGGCTTCGCCCATATTAAAGCCTCGGTACCGCCGCAGATGTCCGGACGGGCGTTTGCCATCGCTAATTGTTGCTCCATGCTGGGCGGAGGTCTTTTTTTGCAGGGACTTGGCAGCCTGTTGAACCGGGGGGCATCCGCAGGATTGGCTGCGGATGCTGACTACCCGATGGTCTTTATGCTATGCGCCGCAGCTTTGGGCGTTTCAGTGATAATTTACCTTTTTTCGCGCGATCCGCTGGTTAATGCTGAAAAGCCCGCTGCGTCGATGTCGAATTGATTGATGGTTGCGCTCAAAAAACCGAATATCACACGCTGGATTATTTTCGCAAACTGTTCCCTGCTTTTTTTGATGGCGATGCTGTTTCGGGCCTCAACTGTGATTATCTCGCCGGAGTTGGGTCGCGAACTGAATTTGTCGTTGGAGAAACTCGGACTGCTGGGATCGGTGTTTTTCTATGCCTTCGCTGCGGCGCAGCTTCCTTCAGGGATATTGCTCGACAAATTCGGTCCCCGGCGGACACTGATTTGCCTGAATCTAATCGGGAGCCTGGGTGCACTGTTATTTGCCCGGGCCGAAGGACTTTCCGGCGGGCTGCTTGCACGGGCCCTTTTGGGGCTGGGCATGTCCGTCAACATGATGGGATCCCTTAAACTTTATACGGTCTGGTTCGAGCCGCGACAGTTTGCAACCATCACCGGCCTGACAATTTCGATCGCCTCCCTCGGCGGTCTCCTGGCCACCAGCCCTTTCCGTTTGCTGGTGGACGCTATCGGATGGCGAAACGGGTTTTACCTGTTGGCGATGGTTAATATTTTGCTGCTGATCGGTCTTTTTCTGTGGGTGCACGATTCACCATCGACAGATATTACCCAACCGTCGACCGAAGTCATCGGCAACGGCGCTGCATCCTGGAGCGGTTTGCGACTTCTGTTCGGCAACCTGAATTTCTGGTTTATTGCAATGACGATGGGCTTGCGGGACGGTGTCTATACAGCCATTCAAACCTTATGGGCCGGGCCATACCTGATATTCCATCTGGGATTGCCGGTGCTGGTTGCAGGCAATTTGCTGCTTTTATTGAATGCCGGAGCCATTATCGGTGCTCCCGTAGGTGGACTGCTGTCAGATCGAATTATTGGTTCCCCTAAGCGAACCGGATTGATCAGCTTGTGTTTTCTGGCGCTGTCGATTCTCTGTCTTGTACTTTGGCCGGGACCGGTACTGCTGCCGCTGCTCGGAGCGGTGTTGATCATCATGGGATTTTTTGCGCCATTTGCCAGTCTGGTATTTGCACACATAAAAACAATGGTTACGGAAGATATAACCGGCATCGCCTTCACGGGCATCAATTTTTTTGCGGCTGTGGGGGGCGGTGTATTTCTGCATGTCCTCGGGCATATTCTGGAAAAAAGCGGTTCGGCCGCACTCAACGCCAACGCAGATTATCAAAGCGGATTCATTGTCTGCTTTGGGGCCATCGTCCTAGCCTTGATTATCTATTGGTTCAGCCGGGAGTCCTCGTCTGATGGCATCCGGAACAACGAATTTTGAAAAGAAGATAGGAGAGGAAGCTATGCGCACGGTTTCGAAGAATTTAACAAGTCTGACACGCTCCGGCATTCGCATGATCCTTGACAAGGCCGTTTTGCTGGATAAGGCTTATCACCTTGAAATCGGTGATCCCGGTTTCGATACACCCGGTCATATCCAGCAAGCAGCGATTGCGGCTATTCAGGAGGGCAAAACGCATTACACCACCCATGCCGGGCTACCGTCATTGCGAGAAGCAATTTTGCAGAAGGTTAAACGTGACAACGGCATTGAGGCGAAGTTTGAACAGCTGGGCGTGACGCCCGGCGGTGTTTTTGCAGTGGCGGCGGCCATGATGGCGATCAGCGAGCATGGAGATGAAATTCTGATTCCCGACCCGGGCTGGCCCAATTATTATACCCAATCGGTCGTTAGCGGACTGAAACCGGTTCACTATCATCTCAGGCTGGAATCCAATTTCCAGCCTGATATCCCCAAAATCGAAGCTGCGATCACACCCCGCACGAGAGGCATCATTATTAACTCTCCTGCAAATCCGACCGGCGCCATATTCAGCCGTCAGACCATGGAAAACCTGCTGGACATGTGCGAGCGCCATGATATCTATCTGATTTCAGACGAAGTCTACGAGCGTATTCTCTATGAGGGCCGGCATTTTTCGCCGGCATCGCTGGATCCGGACGGCAGGGTCATTTCCATTTACGCAACTTCCAAAACCTATGCCATGACGGGCTGGCGCATCGGCTATTATGTGGCTCCTCAACCGGTGGCCAAAGCCATGGGCCGAGCCATCGAGAGCTACCTCTCGTGCGCTTCTTCGGTTTCTCAGATAGCGGCTGAGGCGGCATTGAACGGGCCGCAGGATTGCATTGACGCGATGATTCAAGCCTACCGGGAGCGTAAGGACATCTGCGTGAAGGCCATCGAAGAAGCAAAAATCGACTACGCCATGCCCCAAGGGGCTTTTTACCTGATGGTCGGAATTGCCGAAACCGGTCTCGGCTCCTATGATTTTTCCACCCGGCTGCTCGAGGCCACCGGTGTTGCCGTTGCACCCGGATTGACTTTCGGTCCCCACTCCGATCGAACCATTCGCATATCATTCTGTGCGGACAAAGCGGAAGTCGAAGAGGGTATCCAGCGGATGTGCCGTTTTTATCGACAGTTGTGTGGTCCTAGCCGGTAATGATCGTGCAATTGATAAACGAGGTTTGAAATTACCTTGACAGCGAAATTGGTTTTGTTTATAACTTAGAATCTTTGTTCAAAAAGATACTAAACGTTCAAAAAGATACTTAATATTCATATTGTTGCGGCCGCCGGCAAAAGGACTGCCGGTCTGATCGGAAAAGAAACTTCAACATGACAAATGTTGAATGTCAATTGACGAATGACGAATTAAGGAATTTTGTCTCTTTTATATGCTATTAATAGCGGAGCGAAGCGACATCAACAATTCTTCATTCGACAATCTTCCTTCACCATTCGATAAAGTTTCATATAAGGTTTAACCAAATTTGAGGAGCAAATATTGGAAATCCAGCATATCAGTGTTATCGGTGCCGGCACCATGGGTTCTGGAATTGCCCAGGTTTGTGCGACCGCCCAATACAATGTCGCTCTCATTGATCTCGAAGCGCAGCAATTGGATCGGGCAGCCGCCACCATCGAAAAATCGTTGGCGCGATTCGCCAAGAAAGATAAATTAACCGAAAGCGTTGCAGAAATCGCCGCCCGGATTAGCTATAGCCGCGACTTGGATGCCTGCGCAAACGCCGACCTGGTTGTGGAGGCTGTCTATGAAAAGCTTGAAGTTAAAACCGACATCATCCAAAGCATATCCCAACTGGTAGGTCCGGCGACTGTCGTGGGAACCAATACGTCGGCCATTTCGATTACGGCCATCGCCGCTGCCGCAGCCAATCCCGAACGCGTTGTCGGGATCCATTTTTTTAATCCGGTGCCGATGCTCAAAGCGGTGGAGGTGGTCAGGGGGCTGGAAACCTATGATGCGACCGTTGAAACCACTGCCGATTTCGTAAAGAGCCTGAATAAAAAAGCCATCATCGTCAACCATGATATACCGGGTTTTCTGTTGAACCGCATCAATCTGCCCTCTAATCTGGAAGCCATGCGAATGGTGGAACAGGGAATTGCAACAATCGAAGACGTGGATCAGGGCGTCAAACTGGCATTCGGCAGGCCAATGGGCATTTTTGAGCTTGGCGATCTTGTCGGACTGGACATAACCCTGAACGCTTGTGATGCCATTTATGCCGAAACCAAAGATCCCAAGTATTTGCCCCCCATTATTTTAAGACGCATGGTCAAGGCCGGCCGGTTGGGCAGAAAGGTGGGCAGGGGCTGGTATACGTACACTGCGGACGGGGAAAAGAAACCGGTTTGAGTCAAAATGAGGAAAGGATATACTGATGCGTAATTTATCCGGCAGGGTGGCCGTCGTTACCGGGGGCGGGCAGGGAATCGGAGCGGCTATTTGCAGACGCCTGGCAGCCGACGGCGCTGAGGTTGCAGTGGTCGACATCAATTCCGAAACCGCCGAAAAATGCGCCGGCGCCATCAATGCCGCGGGCGGCGCTGCCACTGCCATGGCCTGTGATATTTCAGACAGCACCGACGTTAATGAACTGTCCGAAAAGATTCGATCAAAATTCGGAAAACTCGCTATTATGGTCAATAATGCCGGAGTCCTTGCGGCTGCCAAATGGGCTGATTTAGATGAAACCGCATTTGACCGCAACATTGCCGTCAACCTGAAAGGCCCTTACCTCATGACCCGGGCGATGCTGCCGCTGATTCGGGTTGACGGCCATGGCGCCATCGTGAATATGAGCTCCACCTTTGCTTGCGATCATGTTTCCAGTTTCGGGCTGTACAGTGCCGTCAAATCCGCCATCGCATCTTTTACGGTATCATTGTCCAAGGAAGAGGCCCGCTACGGCATTCGGGTCAACGCGGTGGCCCCCGGATCCATCGATACCGCAATGAACCAGGAACTGAAGGCAAATACCAAAATGCTTGACCGGGTGATGGCATTGACCCCGCTCAGGCGTTTGGGCCTGCCGGATGAAATAGCCGCCGCGGTTGCCTTTTTAGCCTCGGATGAGGCTTCTTATATTACCGGCCAAATCCTGCGCGTATCCGGAGGCTATGTGAATCCGTACTAGAAGGTTTAAACCATTTTATCAAGGGGAAAGCGAAATGATCGTCGATTGCCATACGCATATATTCCCGGCTGATATTGCACCCAAAGTCATGCAGATGAACCGGCAGAATCTGGGGCTGGAACCTTATGGCGCCGGCACCACAAGCGACCTGTTAATCTATATGGACACAGCCGGCATTGACTATGCCATCGCCTTCGGTGTCGCACCGGAGGGTCGCCTGGTCCGCGCCACCAATGATTGGTTGATTTCCGAAGCCAATAAGCGGCTGCTCCTGTTCGGGACGATCACACCCGACTTTGAGCAGTGGGAGGCAGAAATAGATCGTATCAAAGCCGCCGGCGTTGCCGGTATCAAGTTTAATCCACTATTTCAGAACATCAGACCGCAAGACCGTAATCTGTATCCCATCTATGAAAAACTGACCCAAGAGGAAATGTTTGTTTTCTACCATGCCGGTAAAGGCAGCGGCGAGGAAAAGGGGGCCGAGATTCGATCAACACCGGCCGGATTGCGCCGTCTGCACGATGATCATCCCGATTTGAAGCTGATCTGTGCCCATTTCGGCGGCTCCGGGATGCTCGACGATGTTATGGAATTTTTGGCCGGAACAGACGTTTATATGGATACATCCCAGACACCGACCTGCAGGGATTTGGATGCCGCTGAGATCGGCAAACTGATCAGTAAGCATGGAACCGAGCGCATATTGTATGGCACCGACTATCCCTGGGCGCGGCAGGGTTCAGCCTATGGATGGGAGTATGATTGGCTGGAAATGCTGGATCTGACTGCCAAAGATCGAGAATTGATTCTTGGCGCCAATGCCCAGCGTCTTTTCGGCCTCGGGCCGATTGATCGAAGCTGACTAATATGAAACTTCAATAATATTTGTCTCACGCCAAGGCGCAAAGACGCAAAGGAGATGATCAATATAAAAATTATCTTGGCGCCTTGGCGTCTTTGCGTGAGAATAAACAGTTTCATTTGCAATCAGACCGGCCGTACTTTTGCCGGAGGCGGCGCTCGTATGGGCCGGGATGCCCGGTTTCGATAGTATATTAACTCATTGAACATTGAGGAGACGCCATGGATTTTCTGTTTAATGCCGAACAGAAGGAATTGAAAAAGAAGGTGATCAAACTGTGCGAGGAGAAACTGGCACCCCTGGAGCAAAAGGTCGGTGAAAGCAAGGTCATGTCGCGCGAAATTGCAGCGGTTTTGGCGGAGTCGGGTTTGTTCAAGCTCTTTGTTCCCGCCAAGTACGGCAATACCACCGCCATGCCTTCTCTGGTGTCGGTATGTCTGGCCCGGGAGGAATTGGCCCGGCGTTGTCCGAACGCCGAACTCATTTTCGTCATGCAGGGACTGGGAAGCTACCCGATCGTTTTGAGCGGCAATGACGCCCTGCAGGATAGATATTGTCCGTTGATTGCCAGCGGGGAGAAAATTTTTACCCTTTGCCTGACCGAACCCAATGCCGGTTCCGATGTCGGTGCCATGGAAACCATGGCCGTCCAGCAAGGGGATGAGTGGATTCTCGACGGGCAGAAGATTTTTACGTCTTTGTCGCCTGATGCCGATATTTATACTGTATTCGCCAAAACCGATCCGGACGGCGGCACCCGCGGCATATCCACTTTTGTTGTAGAAAAGGGCTTTGAAGGTTTTGATCCCGGGCAGCGTATGGACTTGATGGCCGCCCATCCCATCGGCGCACCTGTTTTTAAGGGATGCCGTGTGCCGCGGGAAAATATGGTCGGAGAGCTGAACAAGGGTTTCAAGGTGTCCATGCAGAATCTGGATTTTTTCAGATCCACGGTGGGGGCCGCTGCCGTCGGCATGGCCCAGGCCGCCATGGATGAGGCCCTGTCCTATGCCAAAAAGCGGGTCCAGTTCGGCAAACGCATATCAGAGTTTCAGGGTATCCAGTTCAAGCTGGCGGATATGGCCACCGAGTTGGTGGCTTCCAGGGCGCTCGTCTTTCGAGCGGCCTATATCAAAGATCAGGGCGCCGATCGGATCACCCTGGAATCCTCCATGGCCAAGCTGTATGCAACCGAAGCTGCCTGGCGCATCATCGATGAAGCCCTGCAGATCCACGGCGGATACGGTGTGATGAAGGGTCGGCATGTGGAGAGGCTGTACCGCGAGATCCGGGCTTTGCGGGTCTATGAGGGCACATCTGAAATTCAACGGCTGGTTATCGGCAATATGTTGCTGAAAGACTGAATTTCTTCATTGGGGTGGTTTTCGAAAATTGGCGCTAGGGGGCGCAGTCAGGGTGCCAAAAAAGATCCGGATTTCGGGTGTCAGGTCTGAAAAGGGCTCAAGCCTGCCGCCTGAAACCTCAAGGCGTATCCCGGGCCCTGCTGTCAACAAGCTTCCCCTAAGCGCATAACAGAGGAAAAATAAAAAGATGTCCGCAATCTTGTACGAGAAAAAGGACCACATTGCGCTGGTAACCATCAACCGGGCGGATGCGCATAACTCCATGGATCCGGCTACCGAGAAGGAAATGACCGAGGTCTGGCTGGATTTCCGTGAAGACGACAATTTATGGGTGGCTGTTTTAACCGGTGCCGGTGAAAAGGCATTTTGCACGGGCGGCGATATGAAAGCCTATCTGCCCGCCCGCATGGCGGGTGAGGCCAAGGCCAATTGCTACCCCAGGGCCGAGAATTTCGGCGGTCTGCCCCGGACGGACGTTTTCAAACCCATCGTTGCGGCCGTCAACGGCTATGCCATCGCCGGCGGCCTCGAACTGGTTTTATGCTGCGACATCCGGATCGCCGCGGAAACCGCCAAGTTCGGGCTGGCCGAAGTCAAGTGGGGAATCATGCCCGGAGCCGGTGGAACCATTCGCTTGCCGCGCAATATCCCCTATGCCGTTGCCATGGAAATGCTGCTGACGGGCGAACCCATCGACGCCGAAAAAGCTTTTAAATTCGGTCTGGTAAATCGGGTGGTACCCCTTGAATCCGTGCTGGACGAGTCCGTGCAGATGGCCGAAAGATTGTGCCGGCGCGGACCGGTGGCGATGCGGGCCATCAAGGAATCCGTTTGGCGGGGGCTGGCCCTTGAGCAGGGACTTCACTTTGAGGCTTTTTTATTCGATTCCCTGCAGTCCAGCGAAGACAGTCGCGAAGCAGTCAAAGCTTTTGGCGAGAGAAGAAAACCGGTTTTCAAAGGAAAATGATATGGATGCTCGGGATGAATTTGCGACCTTATTATCACCGATTCGGATAAAAGACGTAGAGCTGAAAAACAGAATCGTTCAGGCTCCCATTTCCAATCATATGAGCACCGGGGCCTATGTCGCCAGGGAAGAAGCCTTTAACCTGGCCCGCGCCAAAGGCGGCGCCGGCCTGATTATTATCGGCGCAACATTTGTGCATCTATCCGGCAGCAGCGGAGAGGATTTGAATCTTGCCGACGATGACAACATCCCGGCCTTCAGGATTTACAATGAAAAGCTGCACGAGACCGGTGCCAAATCCTCGATTCAGCTCTATCACCTGGGCCGCTATGCCACCGGTTCCAGCGGTATTCAGCCGGTGGCGCCATCGGCCATCGCCTGGCCTCCGGAAAACGTTGTTCCCAAAGCCTTGAGCGTTGCAGAAATAAGGGAGTTTGTGGACGCTTGGGGGCAGGCGGCCTGGCGTGCCAAGAAGGCCGGCTTTGACATGATCGAGATTCATCATGCCCATGGGTACCTGACGTCCCAGTTTGCATCCCTGCACGCCAATAAACGCAGCGATGAATACGGCGGCAGCTTCGAAAACAGAACCCGGTTTCTGCGCGAGGTCGTCGAGGCCTGCCAGGCTGCGGTCGGGGAGGATTTCCCCATCCATGTGCGGCTTTCCAACGCGGAATACGTGCAAGACGGCCTGACGATAGAGAATCAGGTGCAAACATCGCAAATGCTCGAAAGAATGGGAGTTGCCTTTATCAGCGTTTCGTCGGGGCTTTCACCATGCTGGGGACACACCCGAACCCTGCCGAGCATGGTGCATGAATGCGGTCTGAATGTGGCCGATGCCGCTGAAATCAAAAAAGCCGTGAACATACCGGTCATGGTGACCGGCCGGCTCAGCGATCCCTATCTGGCTGAGGACGTGCTAGCATCCGGACAGGCGGATTTAATCGGTATGGCCCGGGGGCTCATTTGTGACCCTGATTATGTCAACAAGCTGGCAGGCGGCCGGGTGGCTGAAATTCGACCATGCATTTCCTGCAACAATTGCCACAATCGCGAGTTGTCGGACCGAAGCACCCGTTGCCTCTACAATGTTGAGGCCGGCCGGGAAATGGAGCTTCTGATAACACCGGCTGAAACCAAAAAGAAAATTCTGATCGCAGGCGGTGGACCGGCCGGTATGGAGGCCGCCCGGGTTGCCACCCTCAAGGGGCATGACGTCACTGTTTATGAAAAAAGTGCGCAACTCGGCGGTCGGCTGCAGCTGGCGTCGATTGCCCCCCATAAGGACGAATACGCCACGGCCGTTGCATTCTGCGTCAAGGAATTGAAACGCTTGGCCGTGGACGTTCGCCTGAACACGGAGCTGACCCGCGAAATGGTTTTAACCGAAAAACCGGATGCCGTTATTGTCGCCACCGGCGCCAAAATCAATATTCCGCAACTCAAGGGCCTCGAGGCGAATCGCGCGGCCACAGCGGAGCAGGTTTTGGCCGGTGAAGCCGAAGTAGGTCAGAAAATAATGATTATAGGCTGCGGCCCGGTGGGAGCGGAGACAGCCCACTACCTGGCTGCAAAGGGCAAGAATGTATTCATCGTTGAAATGATGCCGCAGATACTGGCCGACATGCTGCCCGATTTTAAATGGTTTCTTTTTGAGGACTTTGCCAAATTCGAAGTGGACACCTGGTGCGATACCGTGGTCACCGGTATTGCCGGCAGTGCGGTGACCCTTAAATCACCGCAGGGCGAAAAGGTGATCGAGGATGTCGACTCCGTTGTCTTTGCCGTCGGCGCCGGACCCAATGAGGAGCTGGCCCGAGCATTGCAGGACACGGGTATCGCCGTAAAGGTTGTCGGCGATGCGAAGGGGCCCAAAGACGGGGTCAATGCTTTCTGCGAAGGCTACATGGCAGCCTATCACTTATAAAAATACGGAACTATAAACAATATTAAGGAATGCTGAGGATAATCTGCAGTCCGAGAATCTATCGATCATGGAATACTGGAGTGATGGAGTATCGGAGTGTTGTAATCAGTCGGCTGGCACTGCAGTCCTAATTCCATTACTCCAGCACTCCAACACTCCAACTATATGAAATTAATACAAAATAAAAAGACCATCGAAATTTAACCTTATTTTGTTCATAGGACCGTAAAAATACCTTGGCATGGATCGGGAGGATCGTATTAATGAGCTTTGAGGGGAGAACCGCAATCGTTACCGGTGGTGCCGCCGGAATCGGCAAGACCGTGGCCGAAAACCTGGTTGCCCAAGGTGCCCGGGTGTTGATCGGAGATATCGACATTGCCGGAGCCCAAGCAACCGCCCAGGCCATCGCCACAGCGGCGGCCGGGGAAATTACCCCTGCCGGGGAGATCTGCTCGGCCCTGCCGTTGGACTTGGCGGACATGGAGAGCATCGACAATTTTTTCTCGCGGGTCAAGGCGGCTACAGATAAAGTCGATATCCTGGTAAATTGCGCCGGTATAGCTGCGGCGGAAGAATTTTTCGAACTCACGCCCCAACAATGGGACCGGATCATGGACATCAACCTGAAAGGCACGTTCTTCTTGAGCCAGAAGGTTTCAAAGGCCATGGCGGATGCAGCCTACGGCCGTATTGTGAATCTTTCTTCCGCCTCCGCTTTTACGCCGTCCACGCGTGCCATGGTCAGCTATGATGTGTCCAAGGCCGCCCTGGTCATGCTGACAAAGGTGATGGCTCTCAAACTGGCGCCATACGGTGTAACCGTTAATGGCGTGGCCCCCGGGCCGGTTGTGACCGGTCTCCTGCAACAGTTTTTCGAAGATCCCCAAACTCTGGAAAAAGGCGTTGAAGGCATTCCTATCGGCAGGCTGGCCCAACCACAGGACGTGGTTTCGGCCGTACTGTTTTATTGCTCGGAGGAATCCGGCTACATCACCGGTACGACCTTGCCGGTTGAAGGGGGTAATCTGCTGGTTAAGCACATTGTTTACGGGGTTGAGTAAATCAGCGCAGAGGGAAAATATGGTTAAACGGATGGCCTTATATTCAATAATCCGAAGTGAGCACAATGATTCCGGGGAGACGCTATGATAAAACGAATCGGTATCTATTCAATCCCGCCTGAGACGGATGAAAACGAGTGGTGGCACTATCATACCCGCAAACATGCGGCCGATTTTGTCCAAGCCGCCGGTGACGATTTGGTTAAATACGTGATCAATCGCGTTACCGAAGTGATCAAAGGTGAAAAAATCTGCTTCGGGATCGTGGAAACCTGGTACCAGGATGAAGCCGCCATGAAACGGGTCTATGAGCGCTGCTATCAAACCATTTTGCCGAATGGCAAAAATGTCGATGAAGATTATTTTTCGCGAGTGGTAAATCCGCACAGCTACGCGGTTGAAGAGGTAATCGTGAAGGGCTGAGCGGTTTTTTTTCCGGATTTCAAAGAATGAACCCCTATACGAGGTGTATGATGATCGGCAGGCTGGACGAAAAGGTTGGCTTGGTAACCGGCGCCGCAACCGGCATCGGGCGTGCTGCAGCGCAGGTCATGGCCCGGGAAGGCGCCAGGGTTGTTGTCTGTGACGTGGATGTCGGCGGCGGTGAGCAAACCGTTGAACTGATCCGGGAGGCCGGGGGAGACGCCGTCTTTGTCAAAGCCGATGTCAGCCGCGCCGCGGATGTCGAGGCTCTGATCCAGTCAGCGGTTGACCGCTACGGCCGGCTGGATTGTGCCTACAACAACGCCGGAATTCATGCCCGTGAAAAAGATGCCCGCACGGCCGAGGTCAGCGAGGCCGACTGGGATCTGGTGATGGCGGTCAATCTCAAGGGTGTCTGGCTGTGCATGAAGTATCAAATTTTGCAGATGCTCAAGCAGGGTGGCGGTTCGATCGTCAACGCCTCCTCCATGTGTGGTTTGATCGGTACAAAAGATTTCATTATTCCGGTTTACACCGCCAGCAAACATGGCGTTTCCGGTATCACGCGCGCAGCCGCCCAGGAATATGCCAAAGACGGGATCCGCATCAATGCCGTGGCGGCCGGCCCGATCAAAACCGGTATGACCGAGCGCAATTTCGAACCGGGTATGGATCGCGAGAAAATCGAACGGGAAAGGTATCCGGTGCCCATCGGGCGGCGGGGAGAACCGCAGGAAGTCGCCGAAGCCGTGGTCTGGCTGCTTTCGGATGCAGCCTCTTTTGTCACCGGCAACATCATGGAAGTAGACGGCGGTTGGACCGAGTGAGAAAATAGGACATATTGCTGATTGACCGCTATTCGGCATAAGATGAGCAAATGAAATCAAGCCATAGCCTTGGACTGTTGATGTCCTTTACAGCTGCCGTTTTCTGGGCAGTGGTGCCGATTATCCTCAAATACCTCATATCCGTATGCCACATCGAAACGATTATCTGGTTTCGATTTGCGACATCGTTTCTGTTTCTGGCGATGGTTTATGCAGTCAAGGATCCGGCTGCCTTCCGGGTGATTCGGAGACCGCCGCTGTTGGGGATTCTGGCCGGGCTGGCGCTGGCCGGCAACTATTTCGGGCATGCAACCGGTGTTCAACTGACGAGTCCAAGCAACGCCCAGATTATTACCCAGATCGGCCCCTTACTGCTGGCCGTGGCCGGGGTGGTCTATTTCAAGGAGCGGCTCAACGACAGGCAAAAGCTCGGAATCGCGCTGGCCCTGATCGGCTTTCTGTTCTTTTACTGGGATCAGATAACGGGCCTGCTGCTGGATAAAGCCAAGCATATACGCGGAGATCTGTGGATCGTTTTCGGTGCAGTGGTCTGGGGCGTTTTCGCGGCAGCCCAAAAAGTTCTGGTCCGACGGTTGACGCCCCAGCAGGCCAACCTGGTTATATACGGGGTGGCAGCGCTTTTTTTTTTGCCCCAGACCGAATTTGGCGACTTCGGACAGCTGAGTGCAATGGATTGGTGGCTGCTCGCTTTTATGGGGGCCAATACCTTGATCGCCTATGGTGCCCTGGCGGTGGCTTTAAAACTAATTCCCGCCAATCATGTTGCTGTTATTCTCGTCCTCAACCCGCTGGTTACCATGGCGTGCATGGCTGTTCTGGCGGCATACCAGTTGGGCTGGCTGGGGGTTGAAAACATTACTATCGTGGGTTACCTTGGTGCAGGTGCGATGCTAAGCGGTGTTGGTTTGGTGGTGGCTTACGCGAAGCAGACCAATGAATAATCCGAACAAGCGGCGTTGATGGCGCGATTGCCTCAAGGGTTTTATGAAGCCACTTCGAAAAAACCCGGTGAATATGGTCGCATCAACTTCAGCGTCATACCAACATGCAAATTAAAATGACAGGAGGGTTCCCCCGATGGCCGATAAGACATTTATCCGGGGACAAAAAGAACTGAAAGAACAGGTGCAGGATGAAGGCCTTTGCACCGGCTGCGGGGCTTGTGTAGACCTGTGCCCTTACTATGCCACGTCCAAAGACAAGACCGTCATCAAAGATATCTGTGATCGCAAGTCCGGTCGTTGCTATGCCTTTTGCCCCAGAACCCCTACAGATCTGGAAACCATTCGCCAGCGGCTCTATGACCCTGAGGACCTGACGCCCGAGTTGGGAGCCGTCAAAGGATTTTTCCTAACCCGGTCGGCCGATAGAGACATACGGTCTGTTGCCCAGCACGGGGGTACGGTAACCACCCTGATGAGCCTGGCCTTGGAAACCGGATTCATCGATACGGCATTGCTGGCGGAAGGCGGCGGCTCGTCCCTGCCCCGGGGGGTTGCCGTCACGGATCCCAATGAAGTGAGCAAACTAGCCAAGAGCAAATTCATAGCCGCTCCGATGGTTGAGGCGTTCAACGGTGTTTCCCGGGGCGACAGCCAAAAAATCGGGATCGTTGCAACCCCCTGTCAGACCCTGGCTTTAGCCAAGATGAAGATGAAGCCGTTTCCCAAAAACGACAGCCAGATCGATAAGCTGCGGTTGACGATCGGGCTTTTCTGCGGATGGGTGTTGTCCTGGCGCGGGCTCAAGGCGCTGCTCGAGCAGAAAATTCAGCATCAACCCATCGTCAGCCTGGATATCCCGCCAAGCAAATACAAATCAATGCAGGTACAAACCGATACGGACCTGGTCGAAGTTGCCCTGGATGAAGTCGAACCGCACGTGCGTGAAGCCTGTAAATACTGCACGGATGTGACGGCTGAATTCAGCGATATTTCCGTCGGTTCCGCCCGGCTGCCGGAAGGCTGGGAAGTCGCCAAAGGCTGGAACCAGGTTATCGTGAGAACCGCCGCCGGCCAGGAACTGCTGCAATTGGCCAAGGACAAAGGGGTTCTGGAATTCAGGGAGGTGCCGGCCGGCAATTTGGATAAGCTCAAACGGGCGTCTGTCAACAAAAAGAAAACGGCCCTGAACAACTTGGCCTGCAAAAGCGGCGATCGCGAAGATCTATTGTATCTGGATTGTCGTGAGCCCGAATTTGGAACGTTTGACTGGTAATATGGCAACAATTTGCTTCTGAAGCTGCAAGGCCGAAAGCAAATTTGGGGGTTATCAATGACGGATATTTCTACTGGAACAAAAGGTTTAGCGCAATTGCTGCTTGGAAGTGAAGCAATCGGGCGCGGTGCCCTTGAGGGCGGTGTCAATGTAGTGGCATCCTATCCCGGCAATCCTTCGACGGAGATTACCGAAGCCATTCGTCAGGTGGCTGAAAAACTGAATATTTATGTGGAATGGTCGGTCAACGAGAAAGTTGCGGTGGAAACCGCTGCGGCAGCTTCCTTTGCCGGACTGAGAGGCCTTTCGGCCATGAAACAGAACGGGCTGAATGTCGCCCTGGACTTCGTATCGGGCATTTCCACCAGCGGTTCCAAAGGGGGACTGGTCCTGGTGGTGTGCGACGATCCATCGGGGATCACCAGTACCAGCGAACAGGACTCGCGCCCCCTGGCACGGTCTCTTGAGTTTCCGCTGCTGGAACCCGGGACCTTCCAGGAGGCCAAGGATATGACGCGATTTGGCCTCGAACTTTCCGAAAAGATCGGCCGGATGGTCATTTTTCGCAGCGCCACCCGCCTGCAGCATGCCCGTGGAAAAACAATCATAGCTGATTTGCCTGCTGTTGAAAAGAAAGCGCATTTTGACACCAGCCGCCAATTCGTTGCTTTTCCGTCACTGCCGCGGCACATCGAGGCCAGAGAAAAGCTTGCCGAGGCAAAGGCGCTGTGCAAGGATTCCCCTTTCAACTACTATGAAGGCCCGGATAATCCGGACCTGCTTATTGTCACCTGCGGCAGCTGCTATCTGTATTCGTTGGACGCGTTGAATCTGCTCGGGCTCTGGGATAGGGTCGGCATATTGAAAATCGGCACGGTCTGGCCGCTGCCTGACGATCTGATTAAGACCCACATGGCCCAAAATACAAAAATCCTCGTACTGGAAGAGGTCGAACCCTTCCTGGAAGGCAATCTCAAGGAGTTGGCGGTCGAATGGGCCTCGGAGTTGAAGATTCCCACTTTCTACGGACGACGCACGGGACCGCTTGAACCCACCGGGGAACTCAATCCCGATATCATTATCGGCGCCCTGGCCGAAATTCTGGATCTCGAATACGAAGCCCGGCCTGCGGACTATGACCGTCAGGCCAAAGAAATCGTTGAGCAATTGGTTCCTCCCCGTTCGCTGGCCATGTGCGCCGGCTGTCCCCACAGGGCCAGTTACTGGGCCATCAAAAATGCCGAGGTCCTGGATACGCGCGATGGATTTGTCACCGGTGATATCGGCTGCTACAGTTTCGGGCTTTTTCCGTCCGGGTACTCGATCATGAAAACCGAGCAAGCCATGGGTTCCGGACCGGGGGTCGGCTATGGATTCGGGAAACTGGGTCAGTTCGACATGGAGCAGCCCGTGGTGGCTGTGGTCGGAGACGGCACCTTTTACCATGGTGCCTTGCCGGCATTGGTGGCAGCCGTCAACAATCAATCCAACCTGACCCTGGTGGTGCTGGATAATGGCGCCACTGCCATGACCGGCTTTCAGCCCCATCCCGGGACCGGTTCCGACGCTTTCGGCAATGCGGCCAAACCGGTGCTGATCGAGGACATTTGCGAATCTCTCGGCGTTCGCGTCGAAATTGTTGATCCATACGATACCCCGCATGCAACCGCCAAGGTTCTGGAATTCATGAATGATGAAGAAAGGGGGCCAAGGGTCCTGATAATGCGGCAGCCGTGTGCGCTGCAGACGGCGCGCAGCGGCAAGCTTTACGAAGTTTGGGTCGATCAACATAAATGCGTGGGCGAGGACTGCGGGTGCAACCGGTACTGCAGCCGGGCCTTCAAATGCCCGGGTATTATGTGGGATACCGAAGCCCAAAAGGCCAAAATCGACGAGGCGATCTGCGTTGGCTGCGGTGTCTGTTCACAAGTCTGCCGGCATGGGGCCATATTGCTGAAACCACTCAATGCGAAAAAGGAAAAGTAGAAATGACGACCGCTAACCTGAACAAAGATCCCATCAATGCCATCATCACCGGTGTCGGCGGTCAGGGCAATGTATTAATGGCCCAGTTATTCGGAAAAGCACTGACCGACAAGGGTTTTGTTGTTACTGTCGGCGATACCTATGGTGCGGCCCAGCGTGGTGGGCCCGTGTCCAGCCATCTGAGGATATCAAAACAGAAAGTGTACAGCCCGCTGACACCCAGTGGTCAGGCAGACCTCATCATCAGTTTGGAACCGGTTGAAGCGTTGCGGGTTCTGGGTGTCTGGGGAAATCCCGAAGTCGTTGTGGTTTCGAATACACGGCCGTCTTATCCTTTTGATGTCACATCGGGCAGTGCCGGTTATCCATCGTTGGCGGAAATCAAATCTGCCGCCGACAAACTCTCACGCTGGTCTATTTTTGTGGATGCCTCCGAACTTGCCCTGGAAATGGGTGCCCCGGTACTCACCAATACGATCATGAGCGGCGTTGCGGTGGGTATGGGGTTGTTTCCCATCGGCGCGGACGATTTCAATGCTGTTTTGAAGGCGCAGTTCACCAATAAAAAGTATGAACTTAATCACGAGGCATTTAATAAAGGATTGGAGATCGCTGCTGAGAATAAGAAATTATAATTTATGCTATCGTCAGATTGGATATGTTATAAACTCTATCGGTTTAATTTGAAAAGAAAGCGCGCAGCGATACCATAAATCTTCAATCTTCAATATCAATTCCAGCTTGTGCGGATCAGGAGTTTGCCATGCCCCGCCTTCCTTTTTCAAATATCGGCGAAACCCCGAATCAAAAGATCATCGGCCACAATCCGGAAATTCTGGATGCATTCAGACATGTCATGGATGCGGTTTTTAAAAAGAATTCGCTGGAAGGCGACCTGCTGGAGCAGGTCCGGCGGACGCTGGCGTGGGGTTTTGGGTGTCGCTTTTGAATGGCCATCGGCGGCCGACCCGATGCGGTGCATCGGGATGATCGAACAATGCGTGCCGTGAATTTGGCTGCCAAATTCACCCAGGACCTGAATTCCATCCACGATTCCGATTTCGAGGATCTCAAAAAAGACTTCAGCACCAGGGAAATAGCCGATCTGTGTGCGTTTATGGTCTTTGTGTCGGCGTCCCATAAATTCGGGATTCTGATGAATATCGGTCCCGAAGATGCCCTGGATTGAATTGATGAATGACGATTTCTTCTATGCTGTCAAAAATAAAAAAAACGGAGACGATGAATGCCTCGAATTTCTTTATCATCCAACGGATTAACCCCGTTCAAAAAACTATTGGGACATAATGTCGATGTTCTCAACGGTTGGGTTGAGCTCGAAAACGCGCTTTTATCATCTACGCCCTTAGGTCCGGAATTATTGGAGCAGGTTAGAAGAGCTTCGGCCTGGGGACATGGGTGTAAATACTGAATGGCCATCGGCGGCAAACCGGATGAGGATCATCCGGATCCCAAAACCAGTGCAGCGATCTCGTTGACCAAAAAATTTGTCGGAGATCACCACGCGGTCACAGATAGCGATTTTAAGCACCTGGAAACATATTTTTCGGAAAAGGAGATTGCCGCTTTGTGTGCATTTATGGCATTCATGGCAGCCGCGCATAGGTTTGGCGTGATAATGGATGTAGTGCCGGAAAGCGGATGAGGGATAAAAAATGCCGCTGGATAATTCGCTAATACAATATTGATGGATTCGTAAAAAGTCGAATTGGCTCGCTCCGGTGCCTCTTTTCGGGGGTCTCGACCCCGGCGGCTAAATTTCAATAAACGCGTCGCAAGCTCCTCAAACAGCTTGTCTGCCGCAGGCGGATTAACGCCGACGGTGTCGAAACCATTTTCCCGAACGGGGGGGGTAATGTCGCACCCCAACCCGAATTTCAACGAGACTGTCAATATTTACTGTTCAAGCAATCCGTTGCAGAACAGGTCGATATAGGCGTCGGATATATCCTCGACGGTCCAGGCCCCTGAAGAAGAATACCAGCGCAGAAACCAGTTAATGGAACCGAGAATGATGAATGATGCCATACGAGCGTTCTGAGACTTAAAAATACCCGCCTGAATGCCCTCTTCGATGATTTGAATAAAGTTTCTCTGATAGATATCCCGCATTTCTATTATTTTTTTAAGATACTCATCAGGCAGATGAAATTCGTACTGAAGCATAAAGGCGCCCTCGAAGTCACTGGCGAAAACGGCCAGATGCTTTGAAATGGCGGCTTTGATTTTGACATCCGGCGAATCATCGGTGGCATTGATTTCTATAATGTTTTGTAGTACCTTTTCGAGAGAAAGCAGATGGGCGTTGTAAAGGAGTTCCTCTTTGGTTGAGAAATAATAATATAGACTTCCTTTGGTCATTTTTAATTCGTTGGTAATGTCTTCAATGGTAGCTGCATGAAACCCTTTTTGGCCAAAGGCTTTAGCGGCACTCTTGATAATGGCAGCCTTTTTCTCCTCGTATCTGATCTCTCGAAAACTCTTGCTTCTTTCTTCTGCGGCCATCTTTATTCCATATTTAAGTTTGGAAAGAATAGTTAAAATTCGAATTCACGCCTAGACTTTTTACGCTTGTTTAGTTTTTTTGTCAAGCTGTTTGGTGTTTCACGTTTGCAATTTCGCGTTATGTTCAACCGAGAATTATCTTGCAAAGATAAAATTTAAACATTTGTTCAAAATTATTCTTGACAATTAAAAAAATTATCTTTAAATCATAATCTAACCAAACAAAGCGGCGCACATTCAACACGGAGTCGAGACCGAGCGCATAAACCAACCTATCGTGCCGTCAGGCATTGGAGGGATTTGCCGATGGGAATATCATTTTTTGGTGCCAACGCTGTTAATCAAGCCGAAAGCAGTGAAAATGCGACCGATCCTATTGTCATCATGCAGGATATTCACAAGCACTTCGACGAATTGCACGTTCTCCGGGGGATCAGTCTCAAAATCAATCTGGGTCAGGTAGTGGTTGTCTGCGGTCCGAGCGGTTGCGGGAAGAGCACCATGCTACGCTGTATCAACGGCCTTGAGACGATCGATTCAGGAGATATTATCGTCGACGGCATTTCCGTCAAAAACAAAAAGAAGTTGATTCAACTGCGGACGGAAACCGGCATGGTGTTCCAGCAGTTCAACTTGTTCCCCCATAAGACGGTCCTGGAAAATGTGACCATCGCCCCAATTGATGTACGCAAAATGCCCAAACAAGATGCAATGGAACTCGGCCGCAAACTGCTTGCCCGGGTCGGTATTCTTGAAAAAGAAAATGAGATGCCCGCCTCCCTTTCGGGCGGTCAGCAGCAGCGAGTGGCGATTGCCAGGGGTCTTGCCATGAACCCCAAGCTGATGATGTTTGACGAGCCCACCTCGGCTTTGGACCCGGAGATGATCAAAGAGGTTTTGGATGTCATGCGAGATCTGGCCCGAGACGGTATGACCATGATCGTGGTATCACATGAGATGGGATTTGCGCGGGAGGTGGCTGATCGGATTATGATGATGGACGAAGGCGTCATCATCGAAGACAGGCCGCCGGAGGATTTTTTCAACTGTCCGGAACACGATCGAACCTGCCAGTTTTTAAGTCAGATCATTTCACACTAGGATTCTGCGGCATTTACCCACGCAATCCCATAGTTGAACTCCCAGAGGACATACAAGATGAGTGCCCGTTTTGAATACCTGTTCCAACCCCTAAAACTAAGAACCTTTGAACTGCCGAACCGAATCGTTATGCCGCCCATGGCCATATACATTCCCGGGTCCAAAGGCTATACTCAAGATCGGCTGGTTGACTACTATGAGGCCCGGGCCAGGGGTGGCGTTGGTTTTATTATCGTCAATGCTACCTACGTTCATCCCAACGGCGCTTCGCATCCCAATCAAACCGCCATTACCGATGACAAATATATTCCCGGCCTGCGCAATCTGGCCGGCGCCATCCAGAAGCACGGCGTCAAAGCATCGATTCAACTCTATCACGCCGGCCGCCAGCGCTATGCCCTGATAGCCGGCGGTGAAACCTTGAGTCCTTCCGGGATTTCCGATCCCGTGCGCAAGGACCCGGCCAGAGCGCCCACCATTGACGAAATTCATGGATTGGTGGAAGATTACGGACAGGCGGCCCGCCGGGCCAAAGAAGCCGGTTTTGATGCCATTGAGATTCATTGCGCCCACGGGTATCTGCTCTCCGGATTTTTATCCCCTTATCAGAACAAACGCACGGATGAGTATGGCGGCGATGTTCAGGGGCGCACGCGCATTGTGCGTGAAATTCTTTCTCGCTGCAGGGAATATGTGGGCGAAGACATGCTGATCGGCGTACGGATCAACGGCCATGATTATGTCAATGGCGGCAATACCCTTGATGATGCCAAAGAGATCGCCAAGATTTTGTCAACGGCCGGTGCTGAAGTCATTCATTTGTCGGCCGGCATGGCGCCCAGCGCCCAATACAGCTTCCTGCCGGCCGGCATCGATCAGGGCTACAATGTTTATCTGGCCGAAGGAATCAAGTCGGTTGTGGATGTGCCTGTGATTGCATGTGGCGCCATTGAAGATCCGGTCTATGCCGAGTCGATCTTGAGCGCTGGGAAGGCGGATCTGGTTGCCATCGGTCGACCGCTTTTTGCCGATCCGCAATTACCCAATAAAGCGCGTGAGGGGCGTCTGGATGAAATTCGGCCCTGCCTGCGCTGCGCCAAGGGTGCTGCGGTCTGGCCCGAAAATATGCGCTGCACAGTCAATCCCGCCGTCGGCCAAGAAAAATTGTTTGAGGAAAAAATGGTACCCGCGGATGCGATCAAAGACGTACTTATTATTGGCGCGGGACCGGCCGGACTGGAAGCAGCCCGGATCTCAGCAAACCGGGGACACAAGGTCACGGTTGTTGAAAAAACCAATCAGGTGGGCGGTAAAATACTGTTGGCCAAGATACCGGAATACAAGCGCAACCAGGGACTGTGGTTAACCTATTACGAAAATGAAATGCGCCGTCTCGGGGTGACCATCAAACTGAATACGGAGCTATCCGTCGAAGATGTCGAAAATCTGGGTCCGGACGTCATTTTTGTAGCCACTGGAGGCAAACCCCTCATTCCCAGCAGTATTACAGGCAGTGACCTCCCCGGTGTGGTGACGGCCGAAGATGCTCTCGCCGGCTTGATTGAAGTCGGAAAAAAGACAGCCGTCATCGGCGGAAGTTCCATGGGGGTTGAAACCGCCGAAAGCATTCTGCAGCGGCCGGACAGAGAAGTGCTGGTGGTCGAAATGCTGCCTAAGATCCTGTCTGATATCAGTCATGATGCCGAGCTTGTTTTATTGAATAAACTCGCAGATAAGAATTTCCGCTATCTGGACTCCACCGCGGTCAGGGCCATTGTCGCCAATGACGGAAAACTGGACCTCGTGGTTCAGCGCTATGCTCAGGATATGAATCTGCGGGCCTTTGACACTGTTGTAATGGCGGTGGGAGTGGTTTCTGAAAACACTTTTGGCCTCGAGCTTTCAAAAAAAAGGAAAAACGTTTACCTCATCGGCGATTGCGAATCCCCAGGTGATTATCGCAAAGCGATTCACGATGCCGCCGAGGTCGCGATTAGCATTTAGTCGGTTTTTGAACCTTCGAATGGAGAAGTGGTCCTCGCGGACCTGTGCAAAACCAATCTAATTTGAACTGCACGTGCCCAACGTTAAGGAAATAAAATGATCAAAAGGCTGGGTGTGTATTCGCTGCCCGAGGACACCGACGGTGATGAATTCTGGAACTACCACACAAAAATCCATTCCGAGCAGGCTCAGCAGGCATTTGGCGACTATTTAAAACGATATGTCATCAATCGTGTCCGCCGTGTAATTTCCGGGCAGGGCCGATGGTTCGGGTTGGTGGAAACCTGGTGGGAGAGTCAGAATGATATTGATCGTGGGTTTGAGTCACTTAACTCGACCATTCTGCCAAACGGATTAAGTGTTTCCGATGACTTTGGCTCCCGGGTTGCCAGCTACACGAGCTATGATGTTGAAGAATTCATGGCTCTGGACAGACTCGCCGGCGAATCCGTCAAACGTATGACCTTTTACCAACTGAAAAGCGGGATTGACGGCAATAAGTTCTTTGACTATCACACTCAAACACATTCAGTGGATGTCTTGAATGCATCCCGCACCGATTATGCCCGCAAAAAATATGTGATCAACCGAATTAGGAAAATAATTAAAGGTAATGAACAGCTATATGGGTTCATAGAAACCTGGTGGAATCGTCGCGCTGATATGGAAAAGGATCTCGCGGAATTGAACCGGGTAAAATTGCCTAATGGGATTTCATTGGTGGCTGAATTTTTCGACCAGGTTGACAATGTTGTTGTTTATGAAGTGCAAGAGTTTGTTGCCAAGGCCTGAGGAGTGAAAATGAATGGTCTTTTAGCAGGTAAAGTCGGCTTGGTTACGGGTGCGGGCTCCGGCATCGGCCAAGCGACGGCCGCAGCATTTGCCAGAGAGGGCGCTAAGGTTCTTGTTGCCGATGTAGATGCCGAAAATGGCAGAAAGACCGTAAAACAAATTGAGAAGCAGGGCGGTCAGGCTCTTTTTGTACAATGTGATGTGTCCAACCGGGATGATGTTGACAAAATGGTCGCCCGGACGGTTGAAACATATGGCCAACTGGACTGTGCATTTAATAATGCCGGTGTTAGTCACAGCAAGGCCAAGATGCACGAACTGGCTGAGCGCGAATGGGAGCGTGTCCTATCCATCAATCTCACCGGCGTATGGCTGTGCATGAAATATGAACTGAAACAAATGGTCGCCCAGGGCCATGGCGCTATTGTCAATGCCTCCTCTATCAACGGGCTGGGGGGGTGGCTGGATCTGAGTGCCTACGTGGCCAGCAAGCATGGTGTTATGGGTTTAACCCGCAGCGCTGCACTGGAGTATGCCGAAGCCGGCATCAGAGTCAATGCGGTTTGTCCCGGACCGGTGTTGACGCCGCTGAGTCATTACCAGGGCGACGATCCGGAGATTATCAAAAAAATGTATCCCATGCCCATGGGACGCCGGGGCACAATGGACGAAGTCGCGGAAGCCGTGATCTGGTTGTGTTCGGATAAATCGTCCTACATCACCGGGCACCCACTGGTTCTGGATGGCGGCTTTATGGCCCAGTGACCCTCACGCCGTTTCTCCCGCACTCGCGGCGACGAGCCGGCTTGGGGTCGACCTCACCATCATACCTATTTTTATAATCATTTCAGTATTATACCCTGCCAACCGCAGTGGATTTTTCAGGCCACTCAACCTCAGATAGATGAACGGACTTATAAACAATATTAGGAAACATATATATGACAATCGGTATAAATTCATTGTTTTGAATTTCTTTCATAAATTTTACCCAAAATTCAAATTTATTCTTGACATTTAATTTTATTTTGTTAATTTCGAATTGCCTTATGGCTGGTGCCGCCCGCACAGAGATCAACTGCATCAGGCGATGCTAGATTCCTTGAATTCGAACAATGGAATCACGCATTTCGGCAAGCAAATAACGCTGTTTTCCTATACCTCTCAAATCCGTTCGGCGGCACAGGGGGAAATGTTGATGTGCAATGATATTCCCTCGCACTAACCTTAATCTTCGGGAGGTTGTTTTGGAGTATCAGTTCCATTTCGAAGTATTCGATACCTATTGGACCTGGATCGCCAAAGGGTTGGGGATGACCCTCTACATATCGATCGTCGCCATGTTCTTTGCGTTGATCATCGGGTTGATCGTTGCCCTGATCCGTCTTTCCAAAATCAAACCTGTTGCCTTGTTGGGTCGCGCGTACATCGAGTTTTTTCGCGGCATTCCGCTATTTGTTTTTATTATCTGGCTCTACTACGGGATCGCCATGGTGGTGGGTATCAATTTCAGACCCCTGGTTGCCGGTGTCATCTGCCTGGGCATGCAGCACGGCGGTTATCTGGCCGAGATATACCGATCCGGCATCCAGGCGATCTCCAAAGGACAATGGGAGGCATCCTATTCACTCGGTTTTTCCCCATCGCGCACCTTCGTAAAAATTATTTTTCCCCAGGCGTTTAAGATAATCATACCACCGACCGCCAATATGTTTGTGGGCATGCTCAAGGATTCGGCCCTGGTTTCAATCATCGGCGTGAACGAGCTGATGCGTCAGTCCCAGATGGCGACGTCTCTTACGTTTCGGCCATTTGAGTTTTATACGGTAACAGCATTGATTTATGTTGGATTGACGCTGGGATTTTCTCAGCTAGTCAAGATGCTGGAAGCAAGGATGAAATAAAATAACAGAGGAGGTGAGCTAAAACAAAGAGACCTTTTTCGATTATCAATCGGCAAATCCACAGCAGTAGAGAGGAGGGCATTATGAAAAAGAGACAATTGGTTCTAATTACGCTTGCTGCGATCATCATGTGCGCCATGATAGTCCCGGCTTCAGTATTCGGCGCTGAATCCCTGTTGGATACCATCAAAAAAAGGGGCGTAATAAAAATCGGAACCGTTCTGCAGTTCCCACCGCAAATGTATCGTGACGACAAAGGGCAACCCGCCGGATATGATGTTGAGTTGATGAAAATGCTGGCCAACGACATGAAAGTTGAATTGGAAATTGTCGACATGGAGTTTGATGGTCTGATTCCGGCGCTGCTGGCCAAGAAAATCGACATGATCTCATGTGGTTTGGTCAACACCCCTGAACGTGCTTTATCACTTGAATTTTCAGACGGGTATGTTCCTTATCGCCAGGTCGTTGTCGTTCCAACCAACAGCAAGGCCAATTCGATTGCGGATTTAAACAAAAAAGGGGTCAAGGTTACGGCCCTTTTAGGATCAACCGCCGAAAACATTGCCAAACGAAAATTCCCCAATGCCGATGTGGTTGGGTTCAAACAGCAGGAAGCCATGATGGAAGTGACTTCCTGGCGGGCTGATGCCCATGTGGCCGAAGAATACCTGGCCATGCCGTTGGTTGCCAACAATCCCACCAAAGTTAAACGGTTTGTTGCTGGAATCGACATTTTTAGAGCGCCAGCGATAATGAATGCTTCTTATTTCATGAATGGAATTTTACTCACGCTCAGCCGGTGATCTTGGCCTGATGGTATGCTAAATTCTTCTC
>Ga0209052_1000031_pt1 | contig 97160 bp, 78 predicted proteins | sample WorMetHEROISLAND_2_FD_187409 | JGI IMG/M metagenome (GOLD analysis project Ga0209052, IMG submission 187409) | Marine gutless worms symbiont microbial communities from Max Planck institute for Marine Microbiology, Germany - Olavius sp. 4 HERON... | ecosystem: Host-associated > Annelida >...
CATTATGAAAGTAAAGAACCGGCCAGCTTTTCGTTTTAAATATGCGTTACAATGGGTTTTTCCTGTACACAATTTTCGATATGAAACAAAAACAAGTAGTTCTCATCAATTTCGTGCAACATCCGGGCTAGTCTTCTATATTCCGCTTCACCGCCTACGTCGAAGAGAAAACCGAATATTACTTTGATATTGTGCAAGTCGTTATTTATGTTGTAGATTATCAGCGGAAGGGCCCCAATTGAAAATGAAAACAAAAAAATGACTAGACAAAATAGAAATATTTTCGCAGAATATTCCTTTATGATTTTTATAACCAGGATGAGACTAATGACCAAGATGAATGATAAGGACAATTGATGCAGCCAAAAAGCCAGTCCGCACACAAATCCGTGAAGTAATATATATAAAAAAAAAGGGTTATTTTTTTCGAACCCGTTGCCAGGCACTTGGCTTGAAACTAGATAGAGCAGGCTCGAACTGCAAAGAAACAGAATATATCCCGGACTGAAGGCCGCTATATACAACAGGTAATAAGATGGGAAAATGACCCACAACACGATTAAATAGTTTAGGATCGAGTCTCTGGAAATACGCCTGACGGTGTAGTAAACAATCAAAATGAAGGGGGCAAATAGAATTATTCTTGAAACATGATAGACATTGGCGGATATCCCGCCGATTGCAAAAAAAAGAGCCGTAAAATAGGTTTCGAGGCTCCCGGTTCGTGAAGCGCCGTAAAAAAAATTGGAAAATTTTTCCCCTGCAAGATGTCAGTGGACATTATCGCCCAGATAGCGTTATCGCCACTAAGCAGGTCCATACCATCATGGAACAAAAGCAGTCGAGAGATTATATAGATTGCAACCAGGACGGTTAAGGCCAATGCTGTTTTATCTAGTTTATGGAAAGACACAGTCGAATTTGCTTAGAGCTCTAAAATTGATCGGTATACATCTTCGGTTTGCCGAACCATTTTTTGAACTGAAAATTCCCGCTCCACCCTTTTTCGCGCTGCCCATCCCAGCATCTCGGCCTTCTTTTTGTCGCCGGCCAGCCTAATTATCTCCTTTGTCAGAGCGGTAATATCCCCGGGCTGAACCAGGATTCCGTTCTCGCGATCGGCTATCTGTTCGCTGATGCCGACAACATTCGATGCTATAATCGGTTTCGCCATAGCCATGGCTTCCAAGGTTATCATTGGGAAACCTTCCAGCAGTGAAGGAATGACCAGGACATCCAGACCTGAAAGAATGCTTTTTACGTCATCTCTTAAACCCGCGAATATTAATGCCTGGTCGACGCTCAAACGTCGAGCCAATTTTTCCAGTTTCTTCGTCTGAGGCCCTTCTCCAACGATCAGCATTTTTGCTTCCGGAAGCCGATCGCCTATCTTCGGTAAGGCACGAATCAAAGACTCGAATCCTTTCTGCCACACGATCCTGCCGATGGCGCCGATTAAAAAAGCACTGTCCGGAATACCAAACTCCTGCCGAACCATCTGCTTAAACCGGTCGTCGCTGTCCGGTTCGTATTCTTCCAACTCGATACCGTTGTAGATTTTCGCTATTTTGCCTTCCGCGATTTCATGCCCTTGAATCAATTGTTTTTTGAGCGTATCGGATACGGTGACAAACTTATCCACGTACCTTTCAGAAATTTTGTCCAATGTGCGGTAAATTTTTTTCCTTAATGGCGCTGCATCGAAGCCCTCAACCGGCATTTGAATCGTGCTGACAATCCTAGGCCTCTTTTTTAGCAGTCCGGCTGCGATTCTGACAAAAAAATCTGCCCGAGCGCCCTGACTGTGGACCAGATGGATATCATTGCTTCGAATGATTTTAACCAGCTTAAATAAGTTGCCCACATTAAATTTGCTCCTCATATTCAAAGCGATGAGATTTGCGTCAACCTTTAATATTTTTTCACAAAAGATTCCTCTCTGACGGCAGGCGACATGCACCGTATATTTGCCCTTATCAAGCCTGCTGGCCAACTGTGCGAAACCTCTTTCGCCACCGCCAAACTCTAGATTGTCAATTACATATAGGATATTGTACTTCATTATGTTCTTCTTGATGAGTATGCATCAAGGCTTTTTTTAGAGTGCCGGTTACTTCACCTTTATCCCTATTTAATTGAGGGGTCGGGGAGTTTCTCCCCCCGATTGTCTATGCTGTCATATCATCGCCAGGCGCCATTTGACGCGGTGTCCGGCCGAGGTACGCGTTTACTCCGGACGGACATTGCAGGGATTTAAAAACTCCCCGACCCCTCATTTAATTATTCTGTATTTTTTCTTGCAACAATAAGCAAGGCATAGGAGGTTCTCCCGTTTTTCCAAATGATATCGAGGCAACACAGGCAAAGCAGAAATGGTAAAAGCAGACGCTTTATGACTTTGTTGCCCTCTAGTACCAAGTCCATTTCCCAGGCCAATTTTCCCCACATTCCAAAAGTACGCTTTGATATTATTATTTCATAGCCTAGGTTTTGCAGGAGTGTCTTCCATTCTTCAAGACTGTATTGATCTCCGCCATGTTCAACAGCGCTCCATTGTACGTATCGCTGGTGAAACTTGGCCGGAAATAGAAATCGATGGTCCTTTTCGTATGGCATCGCGATGTATAGAATGCCGCCTTTTCTCAGGGCGCTGTCCAAGTTGTGAATGACTTTCATGTTCCCGACAATGTGCTCGAGAACATCGATGGAATAAATCAGGTCAAAGACGCTCTTCTGATTGAGTTCGAACAGATCCATCTTTTGAAAATCAGCATTGTGCAATTTATGCAAATTTCTGCTGGCGACAGATGTTTTGATTGCTTTTTCCGAAAGATCATACCCTGTAAATTCAGCATGGGGGTATTTTCTGGCCAGATAGAGGGTGAATTGACCCGTACCGCATCCAGCATCAAGTACACGGGTAAATTGAAACCGGCGGATGTATCTTTGAAGGTAAATAGTTCGCAGAAACGCGCTAATGTGTGTGGTTGGATAGATACGGTAAAAGGCTTTTTTAATGCACCTGATCACTAAATTGTCCACTTATCCTTCCTCTCACGCCGGTAAAGCCGTCTACAACGCTTTTGAGAATTATTTTCATCTCCGCTCGATTCAATCCTTTGTGATATATCAATGACTCGCCAAATATTTTAGGAATCCATAAAACAACGTACACGAGCAATGACGAAATTTTTGCCAAAGGCGGTGCGACCTTTCTAATAATCATCAGCTTGTTTCGGTATAGATAATAAAGCCTGGATCGTTTGTTATTCACAACGGAGACCTTATGCCTAACCACGGCCTGCGGTTGATAAAAAATTTTATACGAACACCTCTTTATTCTGGTGCAGAAGTCCATCTCCCAATGACAGGTGCAATAGTCAGGGTCAATACCGCCGACCTCAAGGAAGGCTTGTTTCCGAAATAAAAAGCAGCAGCCGATAACGTAGTCACACTCGATTAATTTCGATGAATCTTGATGTGAAAACTTGGTCAGCCACCAATTGATGCGACCCGCCCCATAGGCGGTTTTGCCGGGATCCTCAAAGTAAACCGAGCGGGCTCCAACCACGCCGGCCTCAGGATTGTTTTTGATGGTGGCGACGAGATTCCTGATGCAATCTCTTTCCAGGACGACATCATCATCCATGCCAATAACAAACTCTGACTTTGAATCGGTCCGGCGGATGGCTTTGTTAAACGGCATCGACGTCCCGATGTTCTGGACTGATTTAATGACGACGACGCGGCACTTGTTTGCATCTTTTGGGTTGATGTACTTATGCGACATTGCTTTGCTGGTGCCGTCGGTGCTGGCGTTGTCATATACGACAACCTCAATTTTCTTTTGAGGGTAGTTCTGCCTTTGGACAGAGTCAATGCAATCGATCAGGTCTTTTTTTCTATTCCAGGTGGGAATGACAATCGATATATAGGGACAATTCTCACCTGCTTTTATTTCGGCCATTATTTCTCGCGCTTCCTTCCTGCCCGCATACCAATAAGTTGTTTCGTTATTAAACGTAGTTTAGCAATAGGCGTATTGGCTTTAGGCCTTTTTTTTGTGAAAGCTTTTCACCACCCGAGCCTGCATCCAACTCTGCGGGGCCGCGCGCGAGGCCTCGAGAGCGCCGGGTTGATTGACTAGTATTTTCGGCCAATAATAAATATGCTGTTGTCACCGCAATATTCTGCTTTCTCAATGGACAGGAAGCGGTCCAGAAGGGCGTCGACACAAACATAGTTATCAAGACCCCCGGGGACTGCCGTGCCTTCAAGCCCGAAAGTCCACAGGTGGTCGCCGAAGTCATAGTCTCTGTGGATCCCGGCACGCCACCTTTCGCAAGAGAAAGCCGGAAGGTGAAGTATAACGATCCCGCTTTTTTTCAATTGATGGACCATTTCCTCGATCGTCACTTCAATGTCCAATATGTGCTCCAGGCAATGTGATGAAAAGATCACATCGGCTTGGTCCCCAACTTCTGAAAGACGACGATACGGAACAGCCCGATGCCAGGCGTCATGTTTAGCCAGATCTACAATCTTGGAATCAAACCCAAGCGGACAAGCGGCGCCGCCGAAATCCAGCACCAAGTTGTCGGGATCGGTGGTTACATCCAATAAATATGCAAGGTTTTGTTGAATTCCTCGCCATCTGAATATTCCTAATTTATCTTTCGCTTCAAAATGTCTGAATCTGAAATTGGCCGTTTGATTCTGGGCCTCATGCAGATCATATGATCCGTCATATGGCAGGTGCCGGGACATTAGCTCGTGGTATGCCGCGGTTTTTAGAAATTGCTTGCTGATGTATCGATTAGGCGGTCTTAAACCAAGCTGTTTTCTTAAAAGCAGTTTCTGAACGATGTCCTCAAGAGAGGCCCTGTATATTCTGCTAAAAATTCTCATTTCCATGCCTATTACAAATGTGGGCTCGGAGAGTTTTTCAACCCCTGTTATGTCCGCCCGGAGTATGAGCCCGCATACCCCGGGCGGACAACGCGTCAGATTGCGCTGGACGACTAGATAATAGTTTGGACAATCGAGAGGGGAATCTTTCCGACCCCTCAATTATAAATAGAAAGTCGCCTTGATAGCGAATCGATTTAATTCTTTTAGGTAAGGTTATTGCTTACATCAGAGTCTACACAGGCATATAATACGCGTTCTATACCCAATATCATTTTTTCGATGCTAAATCGCCGCGTAACCTCAGCCAGGGCATTTTGAGCAAGCCGGCGGGCCAGTTCATCGTTTATCAAGAGTTTCTCCAAAGATTTTACAGCCATTTTCAAATTGCCGGCCTCAATTAGAATCCCGGTTCTTCCGTGCTCCAATGCTTCACTGTTGCCGCCGATATCGGAAGCAATAATTGGTTTAGCGCAGGCCATGGCGTCGATGATTACCAAGGAGAATCCTTCCTTTCTGAGAGTGGGAAAAAGCAGGATATCGCCGGCGTTGATATAGTCCGGAAGCTTATGATGCGCTACAGCTCCGACGAAGACGACATACGGGTCAAGCCCCAAGTCCGCGACCAGCCTTTTGGCATTTGCGAACTCGTCGCCGTCACCTACGATCATTAACTTGACACCGGTCTTATTGCGCCTTATCTCGGCGAAAGCCCGGATGGCGATATCAACGCCTTTTTGCTTTGTGACATGGCTAAGAAAAAAAACCACCTTATCACTCGCTTTTAATTTAAGAGCCTTTCGTATGGTCGATCCGGTCGTGGGGGCCGGGTTGAAAACAGACAAATCGACGCCATTGTATACGGTGGCGACCTTCCGGGAATCAATCCCAAACCAGTTCAGAGTGGATTCTTTAACCGTTTGACTGGCTGCAACAATTCTATCACAGCGACGAAAGGCCATAAACTCTCTGGAAAAATAATATCCGAAAGACAGGATGATTTTCGGCAAACACAAAAATCCCTTTTTATGATGAAGGATTTGTTTGATTTCAGACAGCAGCATCAATCCTTCGTGCCCCTGAATTAAAATAACCAGCGGAAGTCTTCTGGAACCATTGGCATTGGCTGTATCCAGATTCAGTGGCGCAACAGCCTGCTGGGATATAACGATGTCAAAGGGATTTATTTTGTGAAGCTCAAGAAACTTCTGCCGGCTTGCCTTCAACCAATTTGATCTTTCGGATCCAAACTCCGTATTCTCGAGAAAGTGTATATTTATGCCGTTGATATTCTCACAAACGTTACCTTGGGGGTGCTTGGAAGTAATCACAGTGACAACATGCTGTCGGGAAACAAGCCCCCGGCAGAGTTCTCTGCCGTGAATTTCCAATCCTCCGTTGAGTCCATGCCAGAAGGTTACATTGGAAAAAAAACAGATATTCATTGAACAGTTTTGTGCTTCTAGCAGGAGGGCCTTTGAAAATCCACGATGGCTTTATTCATAATCTATGCTTGGTAGGAATCGAATTACACCATATGCCCGGATCATACCCTAGTCGGAATTCTTCACGGTTTCCATAATGACCACTAATTGCTCGGCTGGAAACAGTCGCAAGAAAGTGCCTTCATAGTACCTAGGAATCTTGTTGGCCACCCACTCCATGATAAAATTCCATGGCAGCAATATCCCTTTTGAAAAAACCAGTTTGGCAGTCAGGATTTTAAAATCGACATCGGCATACCAGTCCGGCAGCGCAGTGTTCATCACGCTGTTCTTTGTAAAATAATCAAACGATTCATAGGTAAAATAGTGCCTATGGGTCGGGTCTGCAAAGGCATATTGGCAGGTGAAATGTGGAACCTTGATAACAACCTTCCCCCTTGGTCTGCTGATCCGATGCAGCTGTTGCATTACCCCGACAATATCATCAAGGTGTTCTAGTATATTATTGCAATATATCTCATCGAACAGATTGTCTAAAAAAGGATAAGGAAATCTGTTTAGATCACACACCACGTCAACACCCTGCATGGGCCTGATATCAAGGTTGACATATTCTTTTTTTGTATCTTTTCCACACCCGAGATTTAATTTCATTTAGATTTCCACTGTCCAATTTAAAGCAATAATAGCAGGTGAGAGCCTCGGCCGAGTGGTCCCTGACCTCAGGGCAGCCGGAATGACCGCCGGCAAAAAGACCATGGATCAAACGTCGGCACCGCTTAATAAATGTTCAATGAATTTGACATGATTTTCCGCACTGTTTTTGTGTCTGCCTACAATATCATTGAGCTTGGTTTTAATTTTTTCCTTTAATACTTCATTGTTATCTAGTTCTAAGATATTTCGTGCCAGATCCCTCTGAGAGTATATCTCCAAACCCCTCCAACACTTTTTTAGTTCATTGACTACTTCCGAAGCTTTTAACATGTGGGAGCCGAAAAAAAACGGAACTCCGTTTACCATTGGTTCGATAACGTTATGCCCTCCCAAAGGATCGGCAGGATAAATGCTGGATCCGATTACAGCGTAGGATGCCGCAGCATATAGGTAAGCCAGTTCCCCAAAGGTATCTATAATTATGACCGTTTCTTGGCAATCGCCTTTTCGGGTTAGTTCGGTTCGTTTAACGTATGAGTAACCCTGCTTTCTCAGGTAGCTTTCTATTTTATTGATAAAGTGGTTAAATCGCGGCGCAATGATCAGCCTAAATTCAGGATCCTGTTGCCGCAAAAGTGCAAAAGCGTCTATTAGAAACCTGTCTTCACCGGGATGAATACTGGCCCCGAGTAAAACTTTGCACCTGACGTCGAGTCCAAACTCTTCCAACCACTCTTGTCTGGATTTACCTAGAACCCTTATTTTGGTGACATCATATTTAAGGTCTCCCAGCAATTTTACAGACTCGGCAGGGCAACCTAATTTCTCAAATCCTTCTTTATCTATCTTTTGTTTTACGCCCACAAAATCAAGCCACTTGTAAAATTGCAAAGCCATGGCTCTTTTAAGAATTTGATTGTCATCCAAGTTCTTGCTCATAAACCCGCTGCAAAGAAAGGTCTTGATACCAAGGCGGCTGGCTTCTCTGAACAACACCGGGGCAGTAACGATTTCACTAGCTATCAAAAGAACCGGATCTATTCTTTTAAGTACTTTTCTAACTACCCAGGTTATATCCCAGGGTGAAAAAAAAACATAGTCAATCCCTGCAATTTTATGGGCCAGGAGGTATGCATCATACTTGTGGGTCGAAACCAGCAGATTATATCCCGGATATTTTTGCTTGAGTTTCCTACAAAGCGAAAAGACCTGAGTTATCTCCCCCCCGGCTTCAGTATTTATCCAGATCGAATCCCGGGAGCCAATCAATATTTCCAAGTCCTGAGGAATTACGCCCCATGCCTGAAAAAAAAAGCCCGCCAGACAGGGTCTTTGCCGAACACGATCCGTTTAAAGAAAGTAATCGGCAGAAAAAAAAAGATTTTTGTCAGATACCGGCCCTGCCGGTATAGCCCCTTTAATCGGTTAGTCATCACGGTTATTGATAATAAGAGATTGTATCGACCCTTACGATTAGCCATCGACGAAGCTGATTCTATATGGGGGTAAACTGTCAATCTTGCGCAAAACGATTACCGGGCAAAAAGAAATTCTACCGTGTAAAGTGCCGCCGGCTCGGGCTGCTCTGGTTGAAAAATTCAGACCCGGCATCAACACCTAAGAAGTTCATTATAAAAATTTTCATAGCCGCTGATGTAGTTTTGAATATTAAAATATGTCTTTACCCTTTCTTTTCCTTTTTCCCCCATGGCAGCCATCATTTTCGGCTTACCCATGACATGCAGTATTTTATCTCCCATGATCTCGGGGCTATTTACCGGCACAATAAGCCCTGTTTCCCCGTCGACGACAACCTCCCTTCCACCGTCAGTATCCGTGGAAATAACGGGCTTTCCGGCGGCCATTGCTTCTGCGAGTACAATACCGAACCCTTCCCAGTGAGATGACAGCACAAACAAGTCGGTTATTGACAAAATCTCGAAGATCGCAGGTTTTTCAAGTCTGCCTGTAAATAATACTTTGGTATTCAATTCAAGCTTTCTTGCCAGCCCCTTCAACTCGGCTTCTAAACGGCCCCAGCCGACAATAATTAGCCGAACGTCTGGTTTATTTTCCACCACTGTCTTAAAAGCCCTCAATATATCGCACTGTGCTTTTTGTTCATTGAAATATCCGATATTAGTTATGATCATATCGCTTGGGTCTAGATTATACTTGCGCCGAATTTTTAACAGGCTTTTGGCGGAGGTATCTAGATCAGGAACATCGACACAGTTATAAATAACTGATTGCAATTTACCATTCATACATATAGGTTTCTGTCTCTGATATTTTTTCAGGACCTCATTCGAACACGTGACAAAACCGTCAACCAAAATAGAGGTGGCTTTATTGATCCAGTAGTGCTTTTTGGAGATGCCAAAATTGCGTGCCGGCGGCGGATTCGCCAGTACAACCACTATTTTCGCTCCTAAAACCGTCCCAATAATTCTGGCCGGAACACCCAAGACATCCCAGCAGTGAACGATATCGATTTTTTCTTTTTTCACTACCCTGTAGAAATCCAGAAAGCCTTTTACGTCGAAAATTTCCCGACCCCTCAACGGCAATATTTTTGCCTCTGCCTTCAAGATCGACTCAATCTCGTATTGTCCCCACTCGGCGTACTCGGGTTTATAACAAACAAAAATTTCAAAATCCGCCTTGTTTATGTTTTCAATGATATCAAGCATCATTCTGAAACCGCCGGTTATTGAACCTGCGGACAACATCACTATTTTTACCTTTTTTTTCATCAAACGGCTTATCGCACTCAATGCGAATTCAGGGGCGGCATTAATGTCGATATTTCCTCATTTGGGGCAAGGGTGATTTTCCCCAATACTTCGTCGTGACGGGATCATTTCACCGACTATCCTAAATATTCTCTTGATCACACCCGTTTTTTTGTCAATATGCCAAAGCAGGGGAATACAGAAAATGCCGAAAAGAATTGCTCTCAACAGTGTGTTGAGGAGCAAGGAGAACCAGGAGCTTGAACTCAACGGAATGGATTGGGTGATAATTTCAATAAAACCGATTATTACCAGCCACGGGAATAAGTTTCCCGCCATAAACTTCAGGATGTTTTTTATGTCTGTATAGTGAAGCATGGCATATCCTAAGATAAGTAGGTAGTACAGAAAATTTGCCAAACCTGTTCCAAATGCCACCCCTTGTATTCCATAGCCTCCTTTAATGGCGACATAGTTCAGGATCGCGCTGACGGCAGCTACAAAAAATACGAGAGGAACCATGTAGCCTTGCTTGTTCAGCGTAATTAAAAATTGACTCGACATATGGGTCAAGGATATGAAAAATGCTCCCAACAAAAGAATCTTCATGGCGGGAATGCCCTCCAGATATTGAGGTAAAATCAACCTTATTGTCGGCGGCAAAATTATCAAAGCAAAACCGATGATGATCGCCATGAAATGGGAAAGAATCAGGGTGGGAGTATGGATGAAGTTTTGTATGTCGACAATGCTGTCCTTCAATGCGTAGCTTTCCTGGAATCTCGGGAACATTACGATAGAAAAAGTCGCCGGAATACTGAAGACATAATCGCTGGCCATAATTGCGATAGAATAGTAGCCCAGTTGTTCAGGGCCCAGCATGTTGACTATAAAAACCCTGTCAATGCTTTTGATGGAAATCAGCCCGGCAGAAAATAAGATCAGGGGGGCACCGATCACAAATAATCGTTTTATTTCCACCAGGTTTAGATCAAATTTCAAAGGGTATCTGGTTTTGCAGTAACAAAAAGCAATGTTTGTATACATCACCACAATGGCAACCAAATAAATACCGTAAATGTTGAAGGGGATAACCAGAGTCAGCGTTAATATAAGCCATGCCAAGGCGAAGATCACTTTGGCCTGGCTCAAAATCGAAAAGTTTTTATGGGCCCTTAACAGGACGGTGTACAAAAGACCGATTTGTCCGCCGAAGGCCAATACGGCAACGGTTAACAAGCCGTAAAAATAGGGCACGGATACGGCGGACTTCACACTAAAGGCGTAGATTGCAATGCCCACAAAAAGGACAAGGGATATGAGCAGGGTAAAGGATAAGGCATTTCCTGTTATTTCTTCCGACTTGGCCTGATTTTTTTTGCCAAAATAATACGGCAGTTCTCTCTCTGCCGCGGAAAGAATCCCCAATTGGCCGAGATTGGAATAATACTGGATCACCTGCAGGTAGCTCCAGAGACCCATCAGAGTCGGCCCTAAAAATCTTCGGGTTACAATTCCGGTGATAACGCCGGTAACATTCCCCAAATAGACACTGCTGATAAATTTTGATGAATCTTTTATGATTTGATCTTTGGTAGTATTGTGGAAATTTTCTGGAGGCAATGGTCTAGCGGTGTTGCGTTGTTCCGTTTTTATAGAAAATGGTTTGAAAATACGGAAGAGCGGTAGCGGTGATTTCAGAAATTTTTTTCCAATAAAAAGGCGCTTTTTTGCAGCCGCTGTCAACGGGATGGGATCAGTGCAGCATGGCCCAGGTTATAATCTCATCCTTGGCAATATCTCTGGCAGCCCTGCGTCCGACCAGGTGGTCAAAGAAGCCGGGAGAGATCCCGGTTCCGGGGCGTTTCATGGTCAACATCCTGGCTGTGATCACCTGCCCCTTGGCTATCGGGGTGTCGGCCACAAGGCTGCGTCTCGCATTCTTTCTGGAGACGTTTTCGGAGTCCAGTGGTTTTTTGTAAAAGTCGCCACCTATTTTTGCTATCAACGTCAGGTTGTCTCTAAAAATTCTGACATCCCCGGGATCCATGGCATGATAGTGGTCGTTTCCGGATTTTGATTTGTCCAGGGTAAAATGTTTTTCGATAATCTGAGCCCCCAGCATATTTGCCGCCGTGACAACCAGCATGTTTTTATCCGGCAGGGTGTGATCGGAATACCCCATGACCAAATCCGGAAATATCGTTTTCAGATGTTTGATCATGTTGAGATTCGCATCTTTATATCGTGTGGGATAGTTCAATATGCAATGCAGCAGCGCTATTTGGTTGTTGCCCGTCTTTCTGATCGTGCGGACCGCTTCATCAATTTCAGCGATGGTTGAAGCTCCAGTGGACAAAATAATGGGCTTTTCTCTCTTGGCGATATATCGAACAAAGGGGATGTTGTTGATATCCGATGACGATATCTTGAAGAAAGGCACAAGCTCGTCTAGAAAATCCACCGCTGCAAAATCGAAGGGTGTTGACAGGAATATGATGTCATTTTTTGCGCAGTGCTCTGCCAGCAGACAAAATTCTTTCTGACCGAACTTATCATACTTCTTAAACAGCCGGTACTGGCTGTCTGTATTTTCCTTAGTCCGATCCCAATAGGCCGGCGAGTCCATTACTGCTAGTTTTTCAGCTTTGTAGGTTTGGAATTTGACTGCGTCCGCACCGGCCTTTTTTGCTTCATCGATCATTGTTTTGGCCGAATTCAGACTGCTCTCATGATTGACACCAATTTCGGCTATCAAAAAGGGGGTTGGACGCGTAGTAATGTGTTTCCACAAATCGTTGTTAGGCACGATAATCTTTTCTCAACTCATGGTAATGGTGAAATATGGCTTTTAAAACACGATCGATACCCGAGTGCAGCTGGTGTCTTTGCATTTTTTTTTGCATTTCCAGTCGAAGATGGAGCTTGCTGATCAATTCCGCTGTCACCTCGATAATTTTTTCCTCTTCAACCGTTTTGCCCAAACCTAGGTTGATAACGCCATTGTTGATATTGGCGTACAAGTGCCGCATCTCCCTGTCGTTTTGCGCAAGGGCAATACAAGGCGTTCCGACTGCCACCACCTCATAAACTGTGCGTCCGCAGGATGTATAGACCAGATCCGCCTTCGCCATATATTTGCTGATATATTTGACATTCTTCCTGACCTGACATTTGATCTTGCGGGTTTCAATAATTCGTTTCAAGGTTTTGTCATGGATATACGCCGGTCCCAAAATTACCGTCACGTTGAGGTCGGTTCCACACTTGTGCAGGGCGGATAAAACCTTGCATGTAAGGTTGCCCTCATCAACCCCACCAAATGTTATAAGAACATTTTTAACCTCCGGACGCAATTTTCTCTTTTCCACCGAGTAGAACTCATCCCGCAGGCACACGTAATCAGGTCCCCAGAGGTGGTTGCTATAAGGCAGAGGACTTTCATAAAGCGCATTGATGACCAGGTCTGCAAATTGAGCGCCTTCTCCAAGATCTTCAAAGTTGACTACAAATTTGCCCAAGCGTTTTAAAGCTTGCATGTATTGCAGACCGGTATCCAGGATATCATTGATGACGATATCCGGATTCAGGGTCTCGATAGCAGGGATCGGGTCTCGCTTATAAGTGACAATCTTGTGATGATTTCGCTCAACAATGGATATGCCTGCAGAATAGCGGCTGTCCATTAAGTAAATGACCTGGTGATCCATAATTCGTTGGGCCAACGCCAATGTTCGATAGATATGCCCCAGTCCGATTTCTTTGTAACCGTCAACCCGAAAGACGATTGTTTTTTGATTCAGAATTTTTTCGGTCAGCCACCAGTCCATGGTCGAATCAATGTCGATGGCTTCTTCTGTAGAGACACGAACAAAAGAGATGTTTTGGCCGATTCTGCTAGTTGGGCTGATTACATGCCGCCGGCTGGCCAGAAAGCTTCCGGTTTCCTTGAGGATTTCCGGTAAAAACTGCCTGTTTCTCCTTTCTTCAAATAGGGGAATAAATCGATCTCCATTTTCAACCCAGTAAAGGTGGGTTTCATCCTTTACCGAAATCACGGTGTCCAGTTTTTCAGCTATCAGCTTTTTGATTGCTTGGTCTAAGGTCTGTACTTTTAAAGTGGGGCAGGTAGGCTGAAGGGTGAGCACGATGGTTGGGAAATAACCCTTTCTTTCCAGCTTCTGCAAAACATCATAGACCACCGGGTCAAGGGGTACGTCGTCGCCCGACAATTTTTTCGACCGTCGGATTACTTCGGCTCCGAACCGTTTTGCTGTCTCAGCAATTTCTTCATCTTCAGTGGAAACAATTATTCTATGGAGATACTTGGAACTCTTGGCAGTCTCTAAAATGTAGCTGATCAACGGCTGACCGGCGAGGAGTCTGATATTTTTGCGTGTAATGCCCTTAGACCCGCCTCTCGCAGGTATGATGGCGATAATTTTTTCTTCCCTAGTGAGCATAATAGTTCCCAGTCAATTGAAGTATAAATTAAGGTGCAGAAACAGCTCCGCCTGCTTGGTTACATCTCCGGTTAGAATGTAACTCGTTATTATCACTGAATTTTTAGACCACCCCCATACGAGCTGAACAAGCAGTTCGTAACCTGGATTCAGCAGACCAATTCGGTACGGCTATAATGAATCGCTTAACCGGACCGCAAAAAACAGGGGCTTCATGCAAAATGGGAATTTAAATTAGCCACAAATCACAGAAATAATTGCAAATTGCGTGCCTATTCACAGGCCGAATCGATTTGCTGCAGCCGTTCGGCAAAACCGGAAGGACTATCGAGAACATGGATGGTAACATATTGAAATATTATCGTTTTACGGAAAAACACAAGCCGGTGGGCGATTTGGCCACCGCAATATAAAATCCGAATGGGACCCGGGATGTTAGCGACATATTATTGACGCTATTGCAGGTCGATCATTGGTTGAGTAGATGTCAGCGCCGCCTCCGGCGAAAGGCCAAGCGGTCTGATCGCAAAAGAAACTCAAGTCAATTTAGCTCTCACAGAGTCCGCGGAGTTCTCGGAGAAAAATACAAAAAAGCGCTGGGCGCTCAGCGGGCTCTGCGAGATACTTAATAAAATTTTCCTATAAGCGCATTCCCATATTCCCGAACCCAAAACCTTGTGTTTTATCTCCACATCGCACCCCGCTTTTCAGCGCAGCTATTAAATCTTTTAACACCTGAGAATTATTTTAGAAATTGAGAATTTTTTTCGATTTTCGCTTGACACTTACAGGGATCTGGGATTTAATGGGGAGCAAAGTGGATAAATGTGGATAATTGTAAATCATGTTTCGCGGAAGCTCCTACCATACCATAGATCCCAAGGGACGGGTTATTATCCCGGCCCGATTCAGGGATGTCATCCGCAGCGACGGGACGGCCGGCGGCCTGATGGTCTCCCGCATGGACAGCTGCCTGGTATGTTTTACCTTCAATGAATGGCGCAAAATCGAATCCAAAATTCTCGCCATGGCCGAAAAAAACGATAACATGCGTCGTTTCAGACGGGTATTTATCGGAGGCGCGTTTGAGTGCAGCTGTGACAAACAGGATCGCATCCTGATCCCGCCGAGCCTGAGGCAGTATGCGCAGCTTGAAAAAGAAATCGTTCTGGTGGGGGTGCTTGACCATTTCGAAATCTGGTCGCGAGACAGCTATGACAAGGAAACCATGATCCTGGAAAAAGACATGAAAAAAGAGGAGGTCAGAAACGAAATTGCCAGGTTAGGAATCTGATTTATGTCATACCGGCATATCCCTGCAATGGTGAACGAGGTGCTCGGTTTTTTAAATTGCCGGCCCGGCAGCATCTGTGTCGACGGGACTCTGGGCGGTTGCGGCCATGCCCGGGCGATTTGCGAAAGAATCGTCCCCGACGGCTTGCTCATCGGAATAGACCAAGACATTGACGCCATCTCCAACGCTGAAACAATCCTTAAAGATTATTCGTCAAATATCCATCTCTTTCACGGCAATTTCATTCGTCTCCCGGATTTCTTGAAACAACTGAATATCGATGGTGTCGACGGCATTCTGCTGGATCTGGGCCTGTCCCAAAATCAAATTGAAAACAGCGGTCGAGGATTTAGCTTCAGAAAAGATGAACCCCTGGACATGCGGATGGATATACGCTCGCCGCAGACAGCGGCAATGCTGGTCAACAAGTTATCCCAGTCTGAACTGCAAAAACTACTGTGGGAATACGGGGAGGAACGCCGGGCCAGACAGATCGCCAAAAACATAGTCAGAAGCCGACGCCGACAGAAGATTCGGACCAGCAGACAGTTGGCGCAGATCGTCATTGAATCCATGCCGCCAGGGACCGCATCCAAGCAGAAAATTCATCCTGCCACCCGGGCGTTCATGGCGCTGCGCATCGCGGCCAACCGCGAACTGGAACGACTCGAGACCTTTTTGGAGCACGCGGTAGACCTGCTTAATCCCGGCGGCCGCCTGTGCGTGCTGGCGTTTCATTCGCTCGAGGATCGCATCGTCAAGCAGCGGTTCAAGTCTCTGGAAAAAGGCTGCAGCTGTGCTCCCCGCCTGCCCCGTTGTGTGTGCGGCCAAAAACCGCAGCTGCGGCTGTTGACCAAAAAGGTGGTGCGACCAACCGCAGCTGAGGTGATTGCCAACCCCATGGCCCGCAGCACTCGGTTGCGCGCCGCAGAAAAACTGGAGATTGCAGCACAGATGAACACGGATAAGCAGGGTATTCAGGCATCCAAAGGTTAAACCAAATGCATGTAAACAAAATCTCGAATTTTGGACTCATTAAATTTTTCATCCGTGCGCATCCGTGAAAATCCGTTTCCGGACTTATTATGAAAAAGCCTAAAAAACGCAAACAACGCAGCCCGAAGGCGATTATCGTCTGCCTGTTTCTGATGTTTGTCTTTATCGCCGAATTGTTGTTCTACACCTGGTGCCGGGTGCAATATGTGCGCATCAAATATGAAATTGCAGAACAGACCGACAGGATCCGGAAACTTTCGGCCATGCAGGACAATTTGAAAATCGAGCTGGCGCGACTGAAATCACCCCAGCGAATCGCAAAAATCGCCCGGAACCAACTGGGCCTGGTTACACCGACGCCGCAACAAACCCTCGTACTGCCATAGGCGGGAGAAGCCCGCGACAGGGGGCGGTACAACCGACCGTGCGACATACATACAATCTTTAAGGGCGCCGCAAGGCTGGAAGACCAGACAGTACCTGAAAATGGATAAGAAATACATCAAATTGCGAATCCTGCTGGCAGGCTTCATCTTCATCATGGCCTTCGCGGTCATCGCCGCCAAAGCAGTTCACCTGCAGGTGTATCGCAGCGCCTGGCTGTCGCAAATGGCCTCGCAGCAGTACGAGAAATCGCTGACTATCGCCGGCAAACGCGGCGGCATTTATGACCGCAATCTGAACGCGATGGCCATCAGCATCGACGTGACATCGATCGCGGCGCATCCGAATCGGGTGGATGATCCCGCAGGCGCTGCCAAAGCCCTGGCCGGATCCCTGGATCTGGATGCCCGCAGTCTGCAAAGCAAGCTGACTTCCCAAAAATCGTTTGTCTGGATCAAGCGCCAATCCACAGCCAAAGAAACCAGCGCGGTCAAAGCGCTTCAAATACCTGGCATTGGTTTTGTGACCGAATACAATCGATATTATCCCCACACCACCCTGGCGGCTCAGGCGCTTGGATTTTCAGGCGTGGATGGCGCCGGTCTTGAAGGCCTGGAATTTTATTTTGACCGGCATCTCAAAGGCGCCGATATAAAGATCACGGTTTTCAAGGATGCCCTGGGGAATGGGTTCAATGCCGAAGCAGGGCAGTCAGCCGCGACCAGCGGCCATGACCTGATTCTGACCATTGACAATACCATCCAGTACACCGCGGAAAAGGCGCTGCAGGAGGCCGTTGACCAGTATTCAGCCCGCTCGGGTTTAGTGATCGTCATGGTTCCGCAGACCGGAGCGGTGCTGGCCCTGGCACACTACCCGCAGTTTAACCCCAATTCCTATGGCGATTTTGAGAAATCTATCTGGCGCAACCGGGCCCTCACCGACACTTTTGAGCCCGGCTCGACCATGAAAATATTCAGTGCCGCCGCGGCCCTGGAGCACGGCAAAATTTCGCCGCACCAGATTTTTTTCTGCGAAAACGGCACCTACAGGATCGGCAAAAATGTAGTGCATGACATCAAAAAACACGCCTGGCTGTCGCTGCAGCAAATCGTCAAGTATTCAAGCAACATCGGCGCGGTAAAAGTTGTCGAGGCAGTGGGAGCCAGACTTCTGCACCGCACCTACAGTGATTTTGGCTTCGGCCGCAAAACCGGGATTGACTCGCCCGGGGAGCCTTCCGGCACGCTCTCGCACTATTCAACCTGGTCGAAGATCGACACCGGTGCGATTTCATTCGGCCATGGCATATCCGCATCGGCCATTCAGTTAATAACAGCGGTATCCGCCATCGCCAACGGCGGCAAGCTGATGAAACCGTTTTTGGTACAGGAAATTGTTGGTCATGACGGCAGGCCGGTAAAGTTTTTCAAACCGCAAACGGTCAGAACGGTGATATCCACCCGCTCGGCCACTGTCGTCAAAAATATTTTGAAGACGGTTGTGACCGAAGGCGGCACCGGTGTAAACGCCGCCCTGGATGGATACAGCGCCTGCGGCAAGACCGGCACCGCACGCAAGCTCGATGCCAATGGCCAGTATAGCAAAGATAAACACACAGCCTCATTTGTCGGGTTTGCACCGGCCGAAAATCCGCGCATTACGGTTCTGGTGATCATTGATGAACCCCAGGGCGAATATTACGGCGGCATTGTCGCCGCCCCGGTGTTTAGACAAATAGCACAAGAAACCCTGAGCTATTTGAATGTGCCCCCCGATGAGGGGCCCGCCAAACTCAGGGTTTCCCGGGACGATGGAGCTAGAGGGTGAAGCTTTCAGAACTGATTAACGCCATAGACCCGCGCAGCGTGGTTCCCTTCGGAGCAGAACGCCCGGCGCAACCGGCCGGTCCCATCCCCGCTCAAGACCACACACTGGACGCCGGGTTGGCCCTGCACCTGCCGGAGTTCGATGTCGAATCTATGCATTACCGGGCTGATGAGGTAAAACCGGGCGGCATGTTCGTGGCCATCGAGGGCCGCACTGTCAACGGCCATGATTTTATTCCCCAGGCATTGAGCCAAGGGGCAGCAGCCATTGTCCTAACCCAGACTCCGTCCCAGGCGCTTATCGAGCAGTACCGGGCCCAGGCGGTGTTCAAATACCCGGTGTTGATCAGGGTGTCGGACACCCGCAAGGCCATGGCCGATCTGGCGGCCCGCTTCTACGGCGACCCTTCAGAGAAAATGACCCTGATCGCCATAACCGGAACGAACGGCAAAACCACCGTCGCCTATTTAATCGAAAGTGTCCTGCTGCAAGCCGGACTGGCAACCGGGGTCATCGGAACCATCAATTACCGCTACGCGAACAAAACCTTCAGCAACCCGATGACGACACCGGAATCCCTGGATCTCCAGCGCATACTGGCCCAGATGCTCAGCGAGGGCGTCACCCACGTGGTTATGGAAGCCTCATCCCATGCCATGGATCTTTACCGGATACGGCGCTGCTGGTTCGATGTGGCCGTCTTTACCAATCTCAGCCAGGATCATCTCGACTTTCACGGGGACATGCAGGCCTACTGGCTGAGCAAAAAGCGGCTGTTTACCGAATATCTCACCCGGGGTCCCAAACAGGCCGGGGCGGTCGCGGTGATCAATTGCGACGATCCCCGCGGCGTTGAACTGGCCGACGACCTGTCCATGCCCGTTATCAAGACCGGATTGAACTCCGGCAGTTCCATCAGAGCCGAAAATTACCAGTGCGAGCTGATTGGCACCCAAGGGAAGGTTGCCACCCCCGCGGGGGGCGTTGACTTCAAAACGCCCCTGGCGGGGGTCCACAATGTCGAGAATATCCTCAGCGCCGTCGGGGCGGCAGCGGCCCTGAATATAGCGCCGGCCGCCATAAAGGCCGGGATCGAGTCGCTGTCGGCCATACCCGGCCGGCTGGAGAATATTGCCAACAACACCGGCAGATTTGTCTATGTGGACTATGCCCATACGCCGGACGCCCTTGAAAATGCCGCATCAGCGATTAAAAAAATCGCCCCGGCCCGTCTGATTTGCGTGTTCGGCTGCGGCGGCGACCGGGACTCAAAAAAGCGGCCGCAGATGGGCACGATCGCCGCCCGTCTGTGCAACCTGTCCGTTGTCACCTCAGACAACCCCCGCTCCGAGGATCCTGTGGCCATCATCGAGCAGATTTTGCCCGGGATCCGACAGGTTGGTGGTGTCGAATACTCAGCCCGGGATCTGGCGGCCGGATTCGAGCAAAGCGGCTTTGCAGTCGAATCTGACCGCCGCCGCGCCATTGAACTGGCCATCAGGGCATCCCGGCCGCAGGATGCCGTACTGATTGCCGGCAAGGGTCACGAAACCTATCAGATACTGGGCGACACCACCATAGATTTCGATGACCGCAAGGAAGCGCGCAAAGTGCTCGGCGAGTTGGAGGGCGGATAGCGGTAAAGAATAAACAGGGGTGTAGGGTATAGGGTGTAAGGTATAGGGCTTAGGGTCAAAAGAGGACTTCGATCTTTTTATTTTCTACTTTTGAATAGGCCTTATACCTTATACCTCAAACCTTATACCTTATACCATTAAGCAAAAGCAATTTATAAGGAACGCGAACGCCTTACCATCAATAAACCCGAATTATGAGTAAAGAAAACCCCATACCCTGGAGCACCCGGGAGATTCTTGAGGCCACAGGCGGTGACCTGGTTTGCGGCGACGATGATCACCGCTTCCCAGAAATCGTGATTGACTCGCGCGAGATATCCACCAAAGATATGTTTGTGGCGATCATCGGCGAAAGACTCGATGGGCATCAGTTTGTCTCTGCGGTGGTCGACCAAGGGGGGCGCGGCCTGATAATCGAGCGCCAAAAAGCCGCACAGCTCCCCCTGGCCGCCTGGCAAGCCCAAAATGTCACCTGCATTTCAGTCGCCGACACAACCCGGGCCCTGGGAGACCTGGCGGCCTTCAACCGTAAACGCGCCCGGGCATCGGTAGCGGCGATTACGGGGTCAAACGGAAAAACAACTACCCGCAAACTGACCGCCGGCGTTGTTTCTTCACAATTCAACACGTTGGCAACCGCCGGAAATTTCAACAACCAGATCGGGTTGCCCTTAACCCTTCTGGGGCTGACCCCCGAACATCAATGGGCGGTGGTTGAACTGGGTTCGAATAGTCCCGGTGAAATCTCGCGCTTGGCTGAAATCTGCACTCCGGACATCGGCGTGCTCACCAATATCGGGCCGGCGCACCTGGAAGGGCTGGGATCCCTGGACGGGGTCATGCGGGAAAAAGGAGATTTGCTCAACGGCCTCGACCCGGCGGGCAAAGCAGTGCTGAATGCCGATGATCCGCGGGTGCTGCAGCTGGCCCGGGAGACAAGGCACGAAGTGCTGCTTTACGGGCGGTCGCAGGAGGCGACAATTCGGGCTGATAATGTAAAAGAGGATCCACCGACCGTCTCCTTCACGATGGTGTTTGGCCGCGAGCGTATCGAGGTCGGATTGAATTCACCCGGCAGCCACATGGTTTCCAATGCCCTGGCCGCCGCCGCTGTGGGCTACCTTCTGGGCATCTCCGCCCCGGCGGTTAAAGCCGGTCTTGAAAGCTTCAGACCGGTTTCGGGAAGAATGAATATCAGCCGTCTGCCCAATGGCATCCATCTCATCGATGACACCTACAACGCCAACCCGGGCTCGATGAAGGCTGCTCTGACGGCCCTGCAACAGATGCAGTCCCGCGGGCGGACAATTTTTGTGGCCGGCGATATGCTCGAACTCGGTGCCCAGGCCGCAGAACTGCACGGCACCGTCGGCGCCCTGGCCGCCCGGACCGGCGTTGAGCGGCTGTATGCCTGCGGAGACCATGCCGCCGCCATGTCTGAGGGCTATCAAAAAGAGGGAATGCCGGCAGCGAATACTCTAACCGGCAGTCGCGATGAGATCATTGCGGACCTGATCAGCCGGCTGCGGCCCGGCGATTGGGTTCTGGTAAAAGGCTCGCGCAGCATGGCCATGGAAAAGGTGGTCCAGGCGCTAATAGAATGGGCCGAAGAGCAGGCAAGTTAATCGTTATCTGTTATCCGTTAATCGCACAACGGATAGGGGAAAACACAATGACAACCAAGAGATGACTCCTTCTATTAACCAATAACAAATAACGAATAACCAGGCAATGTTATATCACCTTCTATATCCTTTGCATACGACATTTTCGGTATTCAACGTATTTCGCTACATCACGTTCAGGACGATCTACGCCAGTCTGACGGCCTTTCTGATCTGCTTTCTGCTGGGTCCCTGGATGATTCGCACCCTGTCGAAAATGCAGATCGGCCAGTACATCCGCGATGACGGGCCGGCGACCCATCTCGACAAGGCCGGCACCCCAACCATGGGCGGCACGTTGATTATTTTATCCATTGTGATTTCCATCCTGCTCTGGAGCGATTTAACCAACTACTTCGTATGGATCACCCTGTTTGTCGTCGTCGGATACGGCCTGGTCGGATTTGTTGACGATTACCTGATGTTGATAAAAAAGCGCAGCAAAGGGCTTGGTGTCCGCAGCAAACTGGTGCTGCAGGTTGTCATTGCGCTGGTGGCCGGTTTCATGGTTTATCTCAGCCCCGACTTTTCGACCCAGATTACCATTCCCTTTTTTAAAAGAGTCTCGCCCGACTTCGGCTGGGGTTACATCATTTTTGCTGCATTTGTCATCGTCGGGGCCTCCAACGCCGTCAACCTTACCGACGGCCTGGACGGTCTCGCCATCGGCCCGGTTATTATCGCCGCCACGACCTACATGATTTTCGCCTATGTCGCCGGCCACGTCAAAATAGCCGACTACCTCCAGATCAATTATGTGTCCGGCAGCGGTGAACTGTCCATTTTTTGCGGCGCCATCGCCGGCGCCGGACTCGGCTTTTTGTGGTTTAACGCCTACCCGGCTCAAATTTTTATGGGAGATGTCGGTTCCTTGTCCCTGGGGTCTTTTCTGGGAATCGTTGCCGTCATAACCAAACAGGAAATACTGCTGGCGCTGGTCGGCGGCTTATTCGTCATCGAAGCCTTGTCCGTCATTTTCCAGGTCAGTTTTTTCAAGATGACCAGCGGCAAACGCATTTTCAAAATGGCGCCCCTGCACCATCATTTTGAACTAAAGGGCTGGGCGGAACCCAAAGTGATCGTACGCTTCTGGATCATTGCCATCGCTCTGGCCCTGCTGGCGATGAGCACGTTGAAGCTGAGATAGTTGTAACTGTTCAGGGTTCAGCGTTCAAAGGTTCAGGATTCCTGTGCAATGGTAGTCTTTGCCAGACAGGATCTCACCCGGAACCCTAAACCCTGAACCATTGAACCGTTGGTGTCGCCATCTGGCCGCCCCGGTTCTTCCCCAGGCCCGCCCTCCTGCCGGGAAGACCCGGGCGGCCGGTTTGGAAATATCAGGGATCGATCGTTTGAATTGCCATGCAGCTTGCTGAAAAAAATATCACTGTCGTCGGCTTAGGCAAAACCGGAGTGGCGCTGGCCCTTTTTTTAAAAAGGAGAGGGGCTGCTGTGGTAGTCACCGATATTGCCGCCGAAAAAGACCTGGGGTCCCAGGTGCAGGAGCTGCGCCGGATGGGAGTCGCTCTGGAATTGGGCCACCACTGGCCGGAAACGTTCCGCAATGCAGACCTCATTGTGTTGAGCCCGGGCGTTCCCCACACGATCGAACCGGTGCTGCAGGCCGGTAGCAACGGGACAGCGGTTATGGGAGAAATCGAACTGGCTTCAAGATTCATCAAGGAGCCGATCGTGGCGGTCACCGGCACCAACGGCAAAACCACCACCACTGAACTGGTGGGCGGGATGCTGGCGAGTTCAGGCCTGGATACCTTCGTCGGCGGCAACATCGGCCGGCCTCTAATTGGCTACGCCGATGAAGAACGCAAGGCGGACGTGATCGTGGCAGAGATCAGCAGTTTTCAGTTAGACACCATCTCTTTGTTCAGGCCGCAAATCGCCGTGTTGCTGAACATCACCATCGACCATCTGGACCGCTACCCGGATTTCGATGCCTATGCCGCTTCTAAGATGCGGTTATTTGAAAACCAGCAGGATAGCGATATTGCTGTCATAAACGGTTCGGATCCGCTGGTGCACTCTCTTTGCGGGAACCTCAAACCCAAAAAGCTGGTATATCCCCAACCCGGCCAAAATGAGGACGGGGCCTTAATCGAGGACAGCCGGATCCGGTTTCGCATAGACCACCCCGGGGCTCTTAATCTTCACGGACACAACCGATGGTCATTGGATTTTTCGCGAACCCGACTGCGGGGCCGCCACAATCTGGAAAACGCCTGTGCCGCCGGTCTGGCGTCCATGGCCGCAGGTGCCCGTCCGGAAGCGATCCAGGAAGCGTTCGATAGTTTCCGCGGCGGCGCCCACCGGTTGGAATATCTCGACACGATTGATCGGATCGAGTTTTACAACGACTCGAAAGCCACCAACGTGGATGCTGTCATCAGGGCGATTGAGTGCTTCAGCCAGCCGGTGGTGCTGATCATGGGCGGACTCGACAAGGGCAGCGATTTTAAGCCGCTCAGGCAGATCGTTGCCCGGCAGGTTAAAGGCCTGGTCGTGATGGGTCAGGCCGCCGGCCTCATTCGAGCTGCCTTAGGGGATTGGGCGCCCCTGCGCGAGGCGGCATCCATGGCCGAAGCCGTCGCTCTGGCCAGCCGGGCAGCGGGACCCGGCGATGTGGTTTTGCTTTCACCCGGGTGTGCCAGCTTTGACATGTATGACAGTTATGCCCGGCGGGGCGACGACTTCCGCCGGGAAGTATTGGATCTCAAATCAGCGCAGGCAGGACGACCAGGAAAATCATGAACCCTAAAAACCAGCTGTCAACGACGGCCGTCTACGACATTCAACTGTTGTTCCCGGTTCTTTTTCTGGTCGGAATCGGAATCGTAATGGTTTACAGCGCCAGTTCGGCCGTCGCGCTGCAGAAGTTCGGCTCGGATTATCTGTTTTTAAAAAAACAGGCCATCTTTGCGGTGATCGGTATTGTGGCTCTGGTAGCCTGCCGGCACTTTCCATACCGGTGGTTTCGCCCGCTAACCTATCCGCTGCTGGCAGTCGCGCTGTTCTTGCTGCTTGCCATTCAGCTGACCGAATTCGGCTTTGCGGCCGGGGGATCGGCGCGCTGGCTGCGGATCAGTAATTTAACCTTTCAACCGTCTGAGTTGGCACGCTTTGCCATGGTGGTCTTTCTGGCCTATTCACTGGAAAAGAAACAGGAAAACGTCAAGCGGTTTTCCATTGGATTTGTACCGCATATCTTTGCATACGGCCTGTTTGCCGTATGTATCTTTCAGCAGCCCGATTTTGGAGCGGTGGTCATCCTGGGAATCCTGACCGGACTGATGATGTTTGTCGGCGGGGTCCGCTGCACCCATCTTTTCCTGTCGGCCGTCGCACTGCTGCCGGTGGCGGTCTATTATTTGGTCAAAGCCGAGTACCGGGTGAGGCGGCTGTTGAGCTTTCTCAATCCCTGGGAATATCCCGCGGCTGAGGGTTACCAGACCGTGCATTCACTGATGGCCTTCGGCAGCGGCGGCGTGTGGGGCACCGGGATCGGCAAGGGCGTGCAGAAGCTGTTCTATCTGCCCGAGCCCCATACGGATTTCATATTTGCGATTATCGGCGAGGAGTTCGGCCTGATCGGTGTTTTGATTATAATCGGGCTTTACGGACTGATCCTGGTCAAGGGTATCCAGATTGCCCGCAATGCGCCCGATATTTTCGGATCGCTGATGGCCTTCGGCTTAACCAGCGCCATGGGACTTCAGGTTTGCATCAACATGGGCGTCGCTCTGGGATTGTTGCCTACCAAAGGGCTCACCCTGCCCTTTTTAAGTTACGGCGGCACCTCGCTGCTGCTGAATATGGCATCTGTTGGAATTCTGATGAACATCAGCGCGGCACGCAAGGCGTGATTTAATAGTTATTCGTTATTGCTTATTGGTTAATCGTATCTGCTAGTTGAGTAAATCTAGCCAGTCATTCTCAGAATCCAACCATTAACCAATAACTTATAACAAATAACCGGCTCTGACTGAGCTTTGTAGAGCAAAACGACATCGGTATAAGTATGAACGAGCCTGACCACAATCGCCCTTTAAAAGTAATCATGGCCGGCGGAGGCACCGGCGGCCACCTGTTTCCAGGGATTGCGATTGCCCAGGAATTTAAAGCTGTAAACCCGGCCACCCAAGTCGTATTTGTCAGCAGCGCCAACCGGCTCGAAAGGACCGTGCTGGAGGCAGCCGCTTTCGACCTTCGCAGGATCGCGGTCAGCGGCATGAAAGGACGGGGATCGTGGAATCAAATAAGCGCGGCGGCCAAGATTCCGATGGCCATCATTACCGCCATTGGAATTCTAAAAGAACTTTCACCGGATTTGACCATCGGTCTCGGAAGTTATTCAGCCGGACCGGTGGTCATGGCCGCCTGGTTGATGAGAATCCCTGCGGTCATTTGCGAACAGAATATTTTGCCGGGAATTACCAACAGGATCCTGGCGCGGTTTGTGGATCGGATTTACATATCATTTAAAAACACCCGGCTGGGCTACGGTGGCCGCAAGGTCAACTGGACCGGCAACCCGGTCCGGCGGGAAGTTTTGGCAACCAAGGCCCAGGATAAAGGTCAGGGCCCGTTTACGGTTCTGATAATCGGCGGCAGCCAGGGTGCACACAAGATCAACACGACCATGAACGAGGCGCTGGAACACCTCCAGGATGCCGAGGGCCTGCAATTCGTCCATCAAACCGGCGAAGCGGACGAAGCGGCCGTTCGCGAGGCCTACGGCAATAAGAATATCAGGGCCGAAGCCCGTGCATTTTTTGAAGACATGGCGGCCTGCTACCATCAGGCAGATCTGATAATTTGCCGGTCCGGGGCGACCACGGTGGCTGAAATCACCGCCCTGGGAAAGGCGGTGATCTTTATCCCCTTTCCCTATGCGGCCGACAACCACCAAGTGCTGAACGCCGCCGATCTTGCCGATGACGGAGCGGCCGAGATTATCGTTGAAAAGCAGCTCAACGGCCGGCTGCTCGCCGAAAAAATACAGTACTATCGGGAGCATCCGCAGGATTTAGCGCAGATGGCCGCAAAGGCCGGCCAATACGGCAAACCCGATGCGGCCAAGAATATCGTAGATGACTGTTACCGGCTGCTGAATGATCGATGACGGAAGACGGACGACCCTGCTTCGCCTTTCAGGCTTCGCAGGGCAAGCAGATGGCAGGGGACCCGTCTTCGTCACGCATGAGCGTGACGACGCCGCGGCAGGCAGATGGCGGAAGGCAGGGGACAAAAGACCGAAGATGGAGGACGGAAGGCAGAGGACAGACGACAGAGGACAGAGGACGGAATACGGAGGACAGAGGACCCGTCTTCGTCACGCTTGAGCGTGACTAAGCCGCGGCAGGCAGATGACGGCGGACAGATGACAGCGAACAGAGGACGGAGCAAAGTGGTCGAAAATAGGCAATTCCGGAAAAATCAAACGCTTTGCCCTATGCGCCATGCGCTATGCACCGATTGGCCCGTAACGCGTAACACGCAACCCGTAACACGAAACACGCAACCCGTAACACGAAACACGCAACCCGTAACACGAAACACGCAACCCGTAACACGAAACCCGGAAAAATGTATCTAAAAAAATACCATATCCATTTTGTCGGCATCGGTGGCATCGGCATGAGCGGAATTGCCGAATTACTGCTCAATCTGGGCTACAAAGTGTCCGGCTCTGATGTGAAGGCTTCTGATATTACCGCCAACCTGAAGGCCCTGGGCGGTACGATTTTTACCGGTCATCGCGCCGATCATATCAGCGGCGCCGATGTGGTTGTGATCTCGTCGGCAGTTCCGCGCGACAACCCGGAGGTTCTGGCAGCCGAGCAGGCATCCCTGCCGGTAATCCCGCGAGCGGAAATGCTGGCCGAGCTCATGCGGCTCAAATACAGCGTGGCCATCGCCGGCGCCCATGGCAAGACCACCACCACCTCCATTGTCGCCTCTGTCCTGGCCCAGGCGGGCTTGGATCCGACCGTGGTCATCGGCGGCAAGCTGAAAAGCATCGGCACCAATGCAGTGTTGGGTCAGGGTGATTTTATTGTGGCCGAGGCCGACGAGAGCGATGGCTCCTTTCTGAAGTTTTCCCCGGCTATCGCGGTGGTCACGAACATCGACCGGGAACACCTGGATTTTTATAAGGATTTAGATGCCATCAAATCCGTCTTCCTGGACTTTATCGACCGTATACCGTTTTACGGCCTGGCCGTTCTTTGTCTGGACAACGAATCGATCCAGGATTTAATTCCCGCCATAAAAAAGCGCTATACCACCTATGGCATCAACCCGCAGGCAGATTTCCAGATCCGGGATGTGGAATTTGAAAAACGGCGCAGCCGTTTCAGCGTGTACCGGGATGGGCGCAAACTGGGCAACATAAACTTGAACCTGCCGGGTATTCACAATGTCTACAATGCCACAGCCAGCATCGCCGTGGGTGTCGAACTGGACGTGCCCTTTGGTTCGATCAAAACCGCGCTGGAGACCCTGGAAGGCGTTCAGCGCCGCCTCGAAATCAAAGGCGATGTAAACGGCATTACCGTGGTGGACGATTACGGTCATCATCCGACTGAAATAAAAACCACCCTGGAAGCCATCGAAAAGTGCTGGCCGGATACCCGTAAAGTTGTCGTGTTTCAACCCCACCGCTACAGCCGGACCCAGGCCCTGTTTGATGATTTCACGCGATCATTTTACCAGTGCGACGTCCTGCTGGTATTGCCGATCTATGCCGCCGGCGAGCAGCGGATTGAAGGTTTGTCGGGTTTTGAGCTTTGCGAAGAAATCAAAGCCCATGGCCATAAAGAAGTCTTCTGGGCGGCAGATGCCGACAAAGCCCTCGCATATCTGAAGGACAACTTGAAGCCGGGAGACCTGCTGCTGACCCTGGGTGCCGGCGATGTGTGGCAGGTGGGTGAGCGGCTGCTAAAAGCCTTGAGGTAAAAAGTGCCCAAACGAAAAAAAATATCGCGAACAGCCCCAAAAAGGCGTGGCCGCGGCAATGCCAAGCGGAATAAATTTATGTCCGCTGTCATTGTCGGGTCTAAATTGACGGCAGCTGCCGCAGCCGTGTTGGTGGTATCGGCATCGTTTATATTTTTGCATGACTTGCTGACCCAGTGTGACTATTTTGGCGCCCGCCGGCTGAAAATCGAGGGGATGCAGCGATTGACCCGGGACCAGATCGCCCGGCAAGCCGGCGTGCATGCCGGCACCAATATTCTGGCGGTCAATCTATCCCTGGCCAGAAAACGCCTGCTGGCGCACCCCTGGATCGCTGATGCACAAGTCAGCCGGGAGATTCCGTCCGGTCTGGCCATCGTGGTCATAGAGCATACCGCTTTGGCCATGGTCGATTTCGGAACCAAGTACCTGATCAACCGGCGCGGTGAAATATTCAAGGCCTGGGAACCGACAGACCCCGGGAATCTGCCGCTGATCAGCGGCCTCAGCCTTTCGGATCTGACCGTGCACGGCCGTAGCGGGTTGTTGCGCAACGGCAGTCGTCGGGAACGCTCGGCCCCGTTTAAAGCGGTGATGCAGGTTCTGCAACTGGGTGACCAGAAAGGAAGCATTCTGCCCAACCGGATCGTTAAACAGATCCTGGTGGATCGGCAGATCGGTCTCACGGTCCAAGCTTTTGAACAGGGCAAGACGATCAACCTTGGTTATCGCGATTATGCCGGCAAGTATCACCTGCTGTCCAATCTATTGTCATATATAAAGAATCATCGGGGCCTATCGGGTTTTGATCGCATTGATCTGAATAATATGCAGCGAGTCGTGGTTAATCCCATCAGAACGGAATCCCGTGCCGCGGGATCATAAGGAGGACCAGTATGCAGCGACAACAGGACGTTATCGTGGGTCTTGACATCGGAACGACCAAAATCTGCGCTGTAGTAGGGGAAATATCCGGATCGGATATCAACATTATCGGTATCGGTACACATCCTTCAATCGGACTGCGCAAGGGCGTGGTTATAAACATCGAGTCAACGGTAGAATCCATCAAAAAGGCGGTCGAGGAAGCGGAACTCATGGCCGGTTGCGAGATTTCCTCGGTGTGCGCCGGAATTGCCGGTGGACATATTACCGGTTTCAACAGCCGCGGAATTGTGGCCATCAAAGGCACGGAGATTACCGAAAACGACGTGGAACGCGTCATCGATGCCGCCCGCGCTGTGGCAATCCCCATGGATCGAGAGGTCATCCACGTTCTGCCGCAGGAATTTATCGTCGACGATGAGCGTGGTATTCAAAATCCGGTTGGAATGGCCGGTGTTCGGCTGGAGGCAAAAATTCACATTGTCACCGGAGCCGTGGCGTCGGCCCACAACATCGTTAAATGCGCCAATCGTTCCGGCCTCGATGTCAGCGACATTGTCCTGGAGTCCCTGGCATCCGGTGAGGCCGTGCTGAGCGACGAAGAAAAGCAGTTGGGCACCGCCTTGCTGGATCTTGGCGGCGGCACCACCGACCTGGCCATTTTTTCCGGCAAAAATATCAAGCACACCTTTGTCCTGGCCTTAGGGGGCAATAACCTGACCAACGACATCTCCGTCGGATTGCGGGCACCCCAGGCCGAAGCAGAGAAAATCAAGAAAAAATACGGCACCTGCCTGACCGGTAACATCCGGGCCGATGAGACCATCGAAGTCCCGGGTATGGGTGGCCGGCCACCCCGCAAGCTGCCGCGCCAGATTCTCGGAGAGATCCTGGGACCACGCCTGGAAGAGATTTTTGAATTGATTTACCGGGAAATTTACCGCGCCCGCATGGAGAATACGATTAACTCCGGAATCGTCCTTACAGGCGGAACATCGCTGCTCGATGGCGTGGCGGAGGTTGCCGAGTCGATCTTCAACCTGCCCACCCGTCTGGGTAAGCCCCAGGGAATCAAGGGTCTGGTGGACGTCGTCAACAACCCCATGTACGCCACCGGCGTAGGCTTGGTGCTATTCGCCGCCCGCCACCGGGATGCGAAGAAGTTCAGAATTAGAGACAAGAACATATTCAACCGGGTAATGACCCGGATGAAGCGTTGGTTTCAGGAAGTGGTCTAAAAAAGCTCCAATTGAAAATACCAATTGGGCGTTATTCGTTATTCGTTAATGGTTAATAGTTTAACCGGAACACAATATCTTTTTAAATTCCAGCAACAGATGGCTTTCTCACATAATGCGGCAATTATTTTCTAATAACAAATAACCAGTAACAATTAACCAAACCTGGTAGGAGGGCAAAAAAATGTTTACCTATGTGGACAACGAAAAATCGGCCAAGATAAAGGTCATCGGCGTCGGGGGCGCAGGGGGCAATGCCATCAACAACATGATCGCATCCAATTTGCGCGGTGTCAAATTCATCGCTGCCAACACGGATGCCCAAGCCCTTGAGGTCTCGCAGGCCCCGGTCCGGATTCAATTGGGCGAAGGAATAACGGAAGGACTGGGAGCCGGCGCCAATCCCCAGGTCGGCCGTGATGCGGCCCTTGAAAACGAGGCCGACCTTCGAGAGGCCCTGGCCAACAGTCACATGGTATTTATTACCGCCGGATTCGGCGGCGGAACCGGCACCGGTGCCGCCCCGGTAATCGCCGAAATCTGCAAAGATCTGGGGGCCCTGACAGTTGCGGTAGTTACCAGACCCTTTTCATTTGAGGGCAAAAAACGCTCTCAGCAGGCCGAAAGCGGTATCGAGGCTTTGAAGGAGGTGGTCGATACGGCGATAACGATTCCCAACGATCGACTCCGGGGACTGGCATCCAAAAAGGCCACGCTGATGGAAATGTTCGTCAAGGCCGATGAAATCCTGCTCCATTCGGTCAAGGGCATCACGGATCTGATCATGATGCCGGGTGTGGTCAATCTGGATTTTGCCGATGTCAGAACCACCATGTCCAAAGCCGGAATGGCATTGATGGGTATCGGCATCTCATCCGGAGAAAATCGAGCCATCGAGGCTGCCGGCAAGGCTATATCGCACCCATTGCTGGAAGACGTCCCCATTGCCGGTGCCCGCGGCGTTTTGATGAATATTACCGCCACCAGCGACATGGAGTTTGAAGAAGTCGCTGAGGCCTCGGAGTACATCCACAACGAGGTGGGTGAGGATGCGGAAATATTCTGGGGCACCTCGGTGGACGACAACATGGGCGATGAAATGCGCGTGACCGTGATTGCCACCGGGATCGGCAAAGAAGAGGAAACGGAGGAACCGTTGTCAGAGACGCTTAGAGGCAAGATCAGAGACATCACCCCCGGTGATCTGGATAAAATCATCGATTACGATGAACCGACGTTCATCCGTCAAAAGCAGGCTGTCGGAGAATCCTCCGGGGCGATCTACAGGGGCACCAGCGGCACGATCGTCAGCGACACCGAGTTGGATGTTCCTACATTTTTAAGAAGAAAGGCCGATTAACGAGTGGCCTGTCCCTGCAAGGGACCCTGAGGCAGTTGCCAAACCTTGTCTGCAGGTATATATTTCCCCTAGCGCGGCACGCTTGAATAGGCGCGCACGGCCCCAAGCCTGTCTGCAAGATCGTTTCAGACCGGTGGATTCAATTGTGGCCCGCTTTTATTGGGTTCGAACAACGCTCAGCCTCCCGGAAAAACCGGCAAAAATGGTGGGAAAAAAGCAGAACAGAAACCGGCAACTGCTCGAGTCCGAGATCGGTACGGTTCGCAAATCCTGGCGTCACAGAATCAGTGTCGCCTTGGTGTATCCGAATCGTTATTACGTCGGCATGTCCAGTCTCGGCTTTCAGACCTTATACAGCCTTCTCAACAATATGGATCATGATGTCTGCGAGCGGGCTTTTTGGCCGGATGACAACAAATCGCCAATCCACCGACCGGTCACCATCGAATCGGGCAGACCGATCACCGATGCCGACATCATCGCCTTCTCCATTTCCTTCGAGAACGACTACCCCCAGCTGCTGACAATTTTGAGCCAGTCCGGATTGCCCCTTTACGCCGGCGAGAGAGGCGCCCGCCATCCCTTGGTGATCGCCGGCGGTGTGGCCTGCTTTTTGAACCCCGAACCGATTGCTCCCTTTATCGATTGTTTTCTCCTCGGCGAAGCCGAAGGCATCCTGCCGCATTTTTTCCGGATCTTCGAACCGGCCGGCGACAAACAAGTCGTGTTGAAAAACCTGGCTCGCCATGTTCCAGGGGCTTACATACCGGCTTTCTACCAGGCCCGCTACCATCAAGACGGCACCCTGGCTTCGTTTGATCCCCGGGAGGATGTACCCCCGAAAATTGAGCGGATCTACCTCGAAGACCTGGACCGGGTTGAAACATGCTCTGCCGTTTTAACCCCCCAGACCACCTTCGATCGATCATTTTTAATAGAAATCGGCCGCGGCTGTCCCCACGGCTGCCGTTTCTGCAGCGCCGGCTTTGTTTATCGACCGCCGAGATTCCGGCCCATTAACCGGCTCGAATCGGTTATTGAACGGGGTGCCCGGTTGACCGACCGCATCGGTTTGGTGGGCGCCGCCGTGTCCGATTTGCCCGAAATCGAAAAGCTATGCGAAAAATTCGCTGATGGCGACATCAGAATTTCTTTCAGCTCCCTGCGAGCCGACCGGCTGACAGCCGGACTGTTGTCCACCCTGAAAAAAAGCCGGGTCAAAACCGCCACCATTGCGCCTGAGGTCGGCTCAGAGCGCATGCGCCGGGTGATCAACAAGGGCATCACCGAAAAAGATGTTTTAAACGGTGCCAAAATGCTGGTTGAAAACGGCATACCCAATCTAAAGCTGTATTTTATGGTCGGTCTGCCCGGCGAAACCGCAGAAGACATCGATGCCATCATCAAGTTGGTCAAACAGATCAAACACCGATTTTTAGCATCCAGCCGCTCCCGCAGGCATATCGGCACGATTACCGTCAGCCTCAGCTGTTTTGTTCCCAAGCCGGCAACCCCCTTTCAATGGGCGCCCATGGATGAAGTCGACAGCTTGAAGAAAAAGATAAAAAAAATAAAGAATGCATTGAAAAAAGTCGCCAATCTGCGAATTAATGCCGATCTTCCCAGATGGGCCTACCTTCAGGCCCTGTTCTCGCGGGGTGATCGCAAAGTGGCCGACATCCTGTTGTCAGCCCATGGCAACAACGGCAACTGGCCCCAGACGCTCAAGACGGCAGCCCTGAACGCAGATTTTTACGTACTACGCGAACGGGGCCCCGACGAAAAATTTCCCTGGGACTTTATCGATCACGGCATCAAAAAATCCTACCTGCGCCGGGAATACGAACGCGCCCAGCAGGCGCTGACAACACCGGGCTGCCAGGTGGAATCCTGCCGGAATTGCGGAGTTTGTTAGATTCGGAGTTCAAGATTCAGGGTTTAGGGTTTGAGATAGAGGCTAGCGGCGAAATGACGTGAACGGCATTAGGCGTTCGGCTTTCGGCCTACAGCGCTGATTTTTTTGCTGTGTCCTCTCTATTTCGTCTTCCGATGTCTTCTTTCCTCAGTCCTCTGTCCTCCGTCATCCGTTTTCCGTCATCCGTCCTCTGTCATCTGTCTTCTGTCATCTTTCATCGTTCATCCGTCCTCAGTCACCGGTCTCGTGACCTGGGTGAAAGATTTTTAAACTTGAAATAACAAAATGAAAGTGATAGGGAGATTCCTTTCGAGAAAAAATCAAGTATTTGAGGAGTGGGTATGATTGAAGGATTATTATTTATGCTTGGGCTGGGAGCGGTCTGCGGAATTGTTCTGGGAGCGGCTTCGAGAATATTTTATGTCTGGGAGGATCCGCGCATTGCGCAAGTGGAAGCCACCTTTGCAGGCGCCAACTGCGGCGGCTGCGGCTATGCCGGCTGTTCGGCCGCCGCCGTTGCGGTCGTCGGGGGCAAGGCGCTGCCCAGTGTCTGTATCGTGGGAGGGCCGGACTCGGCCCAGGCAGCGGCCGCGGTCATGGGAATGGAAGTCGGATTGGCGGAACCGCTGAAATCCTACAATACCTGTGCCGGCGGTGACCGCGCCGAAACCAAATATCTGTATTTAGGTGTAAACACCTGCAAGGCCCAGACCATGCTGTCCGGCGGGCACAGGGTCTGCGGTGTCGGATGCATGGGATTGGGCGATTGTGTGCGGGCCTGCCAGTTCGATGCCTTGTCCATGGGGCCGGAAGGCTACCCGGTGGTCGACAAAGACAAGTGCGTCGGCTGCGGGATTTGCGAGCAGGTCTGTCCCAAATCCATAATGAAAGTGCGCACACCGTCTGAGCGCATCCTGCATTTCAACCGTTCCGTCGATCGGCTGGCGCCCTGCCGGCAAACCTGCCCGGCCGAAATCGACATCCCCAGATATATCGCTCAGATCCGCCAGGGCGACTACGAAGGTGCCGTCAATACGATCCGCGAACGCAATCCCCTGCTGCTGGCCTGCGGCCGCGTGTGTCCCCACCCCTGCGAGGTCAACTGCCGGCGGGCCATCGAGGATGAACCGGTGTCCATCAACCAGCTCAAACGGTTCGCGGCCGATTACGAGATGAACTCCGGCAAACGCCTGCCCGTTCCCATGGCGCCGTTGACGGGCAAACGCGTCGCGGTGGTAGGCGGGGGGCCGGCCGGACTGACCTGTGCGTTTTTTCTGCGCCGGCTGGGCCACGACGTCACGATATTCGAGGCCATGCCCAAGTTGGGCGGCATGCTGCGCTACGGCATCCCGGAATACCGCCTGCCTAAAAAAGTACTGGACTGGGAAATCGACGGTATTTTGGAGCTCGGCGTCGAGCACCGCTGCAATGCGAAATTCGGGCAGGATTTCGATATCGACTCTTTGAAGGCCGACGGCTATGATGCCATTTTTATGGGCATCGGCGCCTGGAAAGATTCGTCATTGAGAGTTGAAGGCGAACAGCTGCAGGGCTGCTATACCGGCATTGATTTCCTGTCACGCCTGGCCGACGGCGAGCCCATCCCCACCGGCCGATCGGCGGTCATTATCGGCGGCGGCAACACCGCCATCGACTGCACCCGCAATTTACTCCGGCTCGGGGTTGAAGAAGTCAACCTGGTCTACCGCCGAACACGCAATGAAATGCCGGCCAACCCGGTGGAAATCGAGGCGGCTGAACACGAAGGGGTCAAGTTCACCTTCCTGGCCGCACCGGTCCGGGTTGTGGGAGATGAGAGCGGCAACACCACCGATTTGGAATATCTCAAGATGGAACTGGGCGAACCCGATGCCAGCGGCAGGCGCCGGCCGGTGCCCATAGAGGGATCTGAGACTTTGATGCGAACCGACATGGTCATCACGGCCATCGGCCAGTCGCCGGACATATCCTTTACCGAGCACCTCGACCAGCAGCTGGAAGGGCTCAAAACCACGCGCTGGAACACGATCGAAGTCGACCCGGCGACCCTGCAAAGTGACATACCCTATCTCTTTTGCGCCGGCGATGCCGCCACCGGCCCGAGCCTTGTGGTCGACGCCATCGGCGGAGGACGGCGGGCCGCCCGCGCCATTCACCAGTACATCATGGAGGAGGAAGTTCGCGCCGAACCCGGCGAGCTGCAAAAAGATCTGATCGCGGAAACCCTGTTCGAATATGTCGAAGGCATTATCAAGAGCAAACGGGCCCCGATGCCGGAACTGCCCGTCGCCGAACGAATTAAATCATTTGTGGAGGCGGACCAGGTGCTCAGCGAAGACGCCGCGCTCAACGAGAGCACGCGCTGTCTGTTCTGCTGCCTGACCTGCTACAACCCGGACCAGGCCGCGGACGAAACTGTTAAAATTACTGATTTAAGAAATCAAACCGAGGTCGCCTGATTAGAAATTGCTTGAAACGGCGGCCACGATATGGTAGTCGAAGCTTGACTTTTTTAGCACGCAAAACACGCTGCCGTAATCTGATACGGGCGCTGCCCGTTTGAAATAATTCAAGGGGGAACAAAGGTACGGTCTATCTATGTTTTCGAAATTTGAATTGAAGCTGGCGTACGGTCTGGCCATATGGCTGCTGTTGGTGGGCGTTATCTGCTATGCGGCTTTCCCACCCGAAACTCCTGATCAGCCCATCCGGATATACTACACACCGGCGGCCGGCAAGGTGCTGTTTGATCACCAGACCCACCAGGCCGTCACCGGATACGGAATCTCCTGCGGAGACTGCCATCATACCCTGGCAGAGGATGAGTACGATCAGGCCGAGTCGTGCGTCGAGTGCCATGACCCGGATGAAGGTGATGAAGAGGTTCCCAAGCGCGCTGATGCCTTTCACGAGCAGTGCGCCGGCTGCCACGAAGCCTTTGGCGCCGGTCCGGTTGAAGAAGACTGCAACGCCTGCCATGTCATGTAAAGCGAAAGCCGGGGTATTCCGGCGTTGAGCGGCTGATAATTTTTGCTGTAGCTAAAAAAGGTTGCGTTATGCTAAAAAAATCGTTTCTGGGTTTAACCAATTCTCGACTTGAATATGAGGTACTCCCGGTTAATATACCGGAACCTGAGAAAGTGGCGGCCGCCAAAACGGTTACCCTTTTTCACCCGAAAAACGGGGATCAATCCGCCGCCCCCGCCCTGCAGGCCGGTGACCGGGTCAAAACCGGTCAAAAACTGGCCCTTTTTGCAGATGACCCGTCCTATGTCATCTCCAGCGTTACCGGAACCATCGCCTCGATCTCACCCTATAGCGGGGATTTCGGCAAAACCTACAGCGCCATCACCATCGAAATTGCCGCAAATGACGAGCCGGCCGAACCCATTGGCCGCCAGACCGCAAGTCTGGACACCGCCCTCGATCAGCTGTCCTTTCTGCCGGGCAGCCCCGATTATTCGGCTCTGGCTGATCCCGATTGCAACATCCATACAATTGTCATCACGGGGGTCGATGATGACCTTCTCATCGGCACCCGCCAGTATATCGTCCGCTCCGCCCTCGACGACATTACCAAAGGCATCGAGGCCCTCAAAGATATCAGCGGGGTCGACCGCATCATCTTGGTCACGGCCGCTGAATCCATGCAGGGCTACGGGCATATCGGCGCCGAGGTAAAGGGCATCGCGACCGGTTATCCGGCCGCCCTGCCCCGCTTGATCATGAGGGACGTGCTTGGCGAAGTTGTTCCGGCCGGCCGGAGTTGCGAGGACCTGGGTGTCTGTTTTATCAGTGCGGAGGCAGCGGCCGCCATCGGCACAGCCCATGCCGGCGGACGGATGCCGGTCAGCAAAATCCTCACCCTGGTCACCAAAGACGGCACCCAGCACTTGATCAAAACCACCATCGGCACCCCCATCGGGGATATCCTCAATCATTACAACGTTTCCATCAATGAAGAAGACCGCATTGTTTTTGGCGGTCCCATGCGAGGGGCGGCGGTCTACTCGCTGGATCACCCGGTTCAGCCCGATACCGACGGCATCGTCGTGCTCGACCGGGCGGCAGCGGCCAACACCTCGGACTATCCCTGCATCAACTGCGGCGATTGCGTCAGAGCCTGCCCGGCCCAGATACAGGTCCATATGCTGGTCAGATTTCTGGAAGCCGGCCAATTTGAAGAGGCCGCCGATAATTACGATTTATTATCCTGTGTCGACTGCGGCATTTGCAGCTTCGTGTGTGTATCCAGGATACCCATATTCCAGTACATCAAACTGGCCAAGTACGAATTGGACCGCGCACAAGCCGCGGAGGTCGAGGAATCCGCGGACACAACGGAGGCGATGGAGGCAACGGAGGCAACGGATGCTTGACCAAAAAAAGTTGATCGTTTCACATGCACCCTTCTGGCACAACGGAACCCGGGTTACCAGCCGCAGCTACCATACCATGCTGGCCGCGCTGCCCGCTTTGATCGCCGGTATATACTATTACGGCATTCCGGTTTTCGGGGTCGTGAGCCTGTCGGTGGCCACGGCTATTTTATGGGAACTGGCCATAAACCATGTCACCAAGCGGCCGGTCACCATCGGCGACGGCAATGCGGCCGTGATCGGCTTGTTGTTTGCAATGCTGATGCCCGCCACCATGCCCTGGTGGGCGGTGATCACCGGCACGTTTATCGCCGTGGTTGTGGGCAAGGAGATTTTCGGCGGTATCGGCAGCAATCCGTTCAATCCGGTCGCCCTGGCCGTGGCCATCATGATGGTATCCTGGGGGGACCTGTTCAATTTCGACGGGATGCTGCTGGATTATAATTTTGACTTCGCCGCCATCCATCCCCTGGCGGCCGTCAAAGCCTTCGGGACCGACTCGTTAAAAGCGGTCCAACTCGGCGACCTGCTCATGGGCCGGCAAATCGGCGGTCTCGGCGCCACCTTCGGCCTGGGAATTATCCTGGGCGGAGGTTACTTGATTCTGCGGGGCTTTATCCGTCTGGAGATCGCATTGACCTTTTTGGCCGGGGTGTACCTGACCGCGCTGCTGTTCAACCTGGCCGACCCGGCCCGTTTCGCCGCACCCGGCATCCACCTGCTATCCGGCTACACCCTGATCGGGGCCTTTTTCCTGGCCACCGAGGACGGTTCGTCACCGGTGAACGTGGTTCCGATGCTGATCTACGGAGTGGTCGGCGGCATTATGACCGTCCTCATTCGCAATATCGGCGCCTATGTCGATGGCGTCATTCTAGCTATACTCGTTATCAATCTTATCAGTCCGCTGCTGGACCGCATTAGACCCCAAGCTTTGGGAAAGGTTGTCTAGAATGAAAGAAATGATAAAAATGGTGGTCGTGCTGACCTTTCTGAGTCTCGTTTCGGGAGGCGGACTAGCCAGCCTGCGAGAACTTACCGCGGAACGCATCGAAAACCAAGTACTGGAGTACGTCAAAGGACCGGCCATCCGGTCCATTTTCGAAGGCGCCGGAAATGACCCGATCACCGACCGTTTCACTCTCAAGGACGGCGAGGTCGAAAGGACCATTTTCGTCGGGGTGTTCGAGGGTGAAGCGCGCGGCGTGGCCTTCGAAACCTCCGGTAAAGGCTACGGCGGGGATGTCGGCCTGATGGTCGGCATCGATGTCAAAGAAAATCAGCTGATCGGCGTGGGGGTGACCACCCATGCGGAGACACCCGGCATGGGTGCCAAGGCCAAGACGGACCCGAGCTTTGCGGCCCAGTACAAGGGCCTGCCTTTGGAAGAGCCCATCGCGATAACCCAGGACGGGGGCACCATCAGTGCCATCAGCGGCGCGACCATCACTTCGCAGGCCGTGTCCGATGCTGCCACGGACGCCGATAAAATCTACCAGAAGCTCAAAAGCCAGATTGCCGACAATTTAAAGCAATTTAACAAATAGGGTGAACTAGATGGCGAAATCTCTGACGCAGGAATTTGTAAAGGGGTTGTGGGACGAAGTGCCGCCGTTTCGGCTGGTGCTCGGACTCTGCCCCGTATTGGCGGTCACCAAGTCGGTTGAAGACGGGATCGGGATGGGCCTTGCGACCACCTTCGTTCTGGTCTGCTCGAACTTTTGGGTCTCAGTATTGCGCAAAGTAATTCCGGCCAAGGTCCGGATTGCCTGTTTTATCGTCATTATCGCCACCTTTGTCACCGTTGTCGAGATGGTAATGCAGGCTTATGCCATGCGGCTGTTTCTCAAACTCGGCATTTTTATTCCACTGATCGTCGTCAACTGCATCGTCCTGGGCCGGGCCGAGGCCTTTGCTTCCAAAAACGGCCTCGTCCGATCGTTGCTGGACGGACTCGGCATCGGCGTCGGCTTCACACTGTCGCTGGCTGCCCTGGCCGCTGTTCGCGAGCTAATCGGCACCGGCGGCCTGACAGTCTGGACGGACTGGAACCTGATTTTTGATATTTTCGGGCCGGCTTACAAGCCCTTTACCTTTATGATCGAGGCCCCCGGCGCTTTTGTCGCCTTAGGGCTGATGCTGTGTCTCATGAACCTGGTCGGGAAAAAATAGGAGAAGATGATGCCAGATTTTGGAGAATTATTTGTCCTTGCCGTCAGCTGCATCCTGATAAACAACATATTGCTGGCCCAATACCTGGGCAACTGCCCTTTTCTGGGGACGTCCAAAAAAATGGAAACCGCCGTGGGCATGTCCATGGCCGTCGTCTTTGTCCTGGTCATGGCCAGCGTTATCACCTGGATCACCAACAATTATTTTCTGGTTAAATTCGACCTGGAGTACCTGCGCACCGTGGCCTTTATTCTGGTGATCGCCTCCCTGGTCCAGTTTGTGGAGATGTTTTTGAAAAAGAGCATCCCGGCCCTGTATGCCGGCCTGGGAATCTTCCTGCCGCTGATCACCACCAACTGCGCCGTCATGGGCGCCTGTCTGATCAATATCAAGGAAGAGTACAGCTTTATAGAGGCCCTGGTGGCATCCTTCGCCTACGCCATCGGGTTCGGCCTGGCCCTGATCCTGTTTGCCGGCGTGCGTGAGAAAATACTGCTGGCCCGGGTTCCCCGGCCCCTGCAGGACACTTCCATCGCCCTGGTGACCGCCGGGGTTCTCTCCCTGACCTTCATGGCTTTCAAGGAGATGGTGTAGTTACCTCATAGCTCACGGCTGATAGCTCATAGCGAGAGGTATCCTCTGTTGAATGCTATAAAACAATGGTTGAAGGTATAGGGTATAAGGTACAAGGTGAAGGTATAAAGCGCATCGCACACGATGCGCTTTTTTATTGGCCAATTTCACAGCATCTTAGCAAGTCTAGGTCCTTTAATTTCTGGCGTTCCTCCTCCGATGTCTTATATTGATTGCGTGTGGTTCGATAGACAAGGCGATCAACGCACTTCGCTTTTTATCATCTGCTTGCCCTGCGAAGCTTGAAAAGCGAAGCAGGGTCATCTGCATTCCGTCTCCTGTGGTTTGCATACCCTGCGGCTTGTTCCGTCGGCTTGTGGGGTCGTAACCCCAAGGCAAAGCCCCAAGCTCAAAGAGCGAAGTCGGAAGCCTGAAATGCGAAGCAGATGCTTGCCGCGACGAAATCGCGCCTCAGCGGGACGAAGACGACTCTTGCGTTATCCGTCTTCTGACCTCTGTGGTCCGTCATCTGTCATTTGTTATCTGTCTTCTGTCGCCTGTCATCCGTCTTCAGACATCCGTTGTCCGTCATCTGTCGTCTGTCATCTGTCTTCTGTCATCTGTATTCTGTATTCTGACAAAAGGAGAACGCATCATGTATTCCAAAATCATGGTTCCGCTGGACGGCTCGGAATTGGCCGAATGTGTCGTGCCCGATGTAAAAGCCATATCGAACAGCGGCCACGTAAGAGAAATCGTGCTGGTTCGGGTGGTAAATGCCATTCGTCTGCCGGCGAGTGTACCTGCCAGCGGCGATTTTGGGTTTCGTGAACCCGATCGCTTCAAGCTCGAGGCCCATCGCCGGTCAACAGCTGAAGCTTACCTCAAAGAACTGGCCGGACAATTTGAAGTTGAAGGTGTCGCTGTCAGCCATGCGATTGTCGAGGGCAGAGCGGCGGACAGCCTGGCCGATTACGCCGTCAAGGGTGAAGTCGACTTAATCGTAATTGCCAGCCACGGCCGCTCCGGTGTCAGCCGCTGGGTAATGGGAAGTGTCGCCGAAAAAGTGGTGCGCTCATCATGCGTGCCGGTGCTGATGGTGCGAGCGCCGGGGTGTGAACCAAAAGTGTAAGATAGGGTTTCAGGTTTCAGGTGTCAGGTGATGGTATCCGGGATGATGGAGGCTCGATGCTCGATGATACAAGATACCGAATACCGGATGCCGGATGCCGAATGCCGGATGCCGGATACTGGATCTCCGGTATTGCGATTCATATCGTTCCGATTTTGCTGTTGTTCATCGAGTATCGAGAATCAAGTTGCGAGTATCACGTGGCAATAGCTCCCGGATCTGAGTTGATCGCCGGCCAGCAACAAGCAACCAGCAGCCAGTAACCAGTATCGAGCAACCAGTGCCGAGTATCAAGTGCTGCCAATGATCAATCAACAGCGGCAAGCTGCCGGAAATCATTGGGAATCGAAACTGGACTATATGTCATAGAGATAATGACACACGTTACACCCCTGCGGCGGTTCAGGCATGGCTTCTCTGGCCGCTTCCAGGGCCTTCAGGCGGCCTGATCCGGAGGTGTTCAGCATGCCGTTGACGATGGCCTGATCGTGGGCTGTGGCGCGTTGCTCGAATCTTTGGCGGTAGAATCTACAGGTCTCCGTCTGCCACAACGCCGTCAAATCGGAATCCGGCAAGCACCCGTAGTGAACGTCGGGGATCTCGACTTCCTTGCCCAGAAAAGTCGTGGGCCCGCCGATGGCCAGATTGATGCAGGGCGCTGCCAGGCCGTCGTAGCGGACGAAAAGCGAGTCGCGCGGGTCCTGTTCGCAAACCGAACGTTCCTGGGGCGAAAACGCAAATGCGGTCGTGGCGATATTCAGCTTCTTCGCCAGCCGCCGGGCTTTATCGAGGGATTTTTTCAGCCGGCGAATATCTCTGGTCTCCGCGGGTTCAAACAGGCCGTGGCCCTTGCCCCTTTCACCACGGATAACCTCGCACTGCTTGAAATTTATTTGATCAACACCCAGGCGTGAAGCCAGATGAACGATATCCTCCACCTGATGGAAATTCAGGTCCATCAAAACGAAATTGATCATGATCTTAGGCATGTTGCCGGCTCGCATGGCGGCGATATTGGCCACATTATCACACACCCGCTCAAAGTCGGAGCCGATCCGGATTTTTTCATACAGCTGTGCATCGGCGCCATCGATCGAGATGCAGATCCAATCGACACCCGCATCCAGAATCTGCTGCAGCTTTTTTTGCTTCAGCAGCAATCCGTTGGATAAAAATCCGGTTTCACAACCGGCCCTATGGGCCTGGCCGATCCACTCGGGCAGATGGGGCTGAAGCAGGGGTTCGCCGCCTCCGGTGAAATCAACCGATTGTATTTGCGGCAGATAGGGTCGTATGGACTCCCAGATCTCCCGGGACATCAAGCCGTGATTTTCGAGATCCTGAGCAATCTCCCGCCAGGGGCACATGACACAACTCAGGTTGCAGCTCAGGGCCGGCTCAACCTGCAGCAGGCGCCAGCGTCGCTTCGGGGTCGCAATCCGGTCAGATTTCGGCCGCTCGCCGGCCTTCGGTGGAAACAGGCGCGAAATAAGGTTTTTCATATCTAAATCCAGGCTAGAATTATTGCTGTTCGCAGGCGGTTGCAAAGACTATGACGTATGATAACCATCATGGATTTTGAAAGCAAGGACTGGAACGAGTTGCGGGTTGCGGGTTACGCGGTGGAGGGTGGCCTTTTCTGCACCGGGATAGTCCACTTCGCACGACACGAAACCGTATCCTGCCGCCGGGTGGAGTCGCCCGCCCAACATTTTATCGATAGCAATAACGACAGTGCCGACCACAGATCGAAACCTGCAACACCCAGCTCGTACCGCGCAATCCGCAACCCGCAACTCGCAACCCGCAACTCGCAACCCGCAACCCGCAACTCGCAACCCGCAGTTGACAACATACCCTTTTTTCTATAGGTTGCCAGTCTATGAAATCCCTCAATGCCATCAGAAATTACGAATTGCGCCAAACCGGGCAAATTGCCGCTGCCCTGGTAGATCGGCCGACATCCAGATTCAATTGGCGCATGATTGTGTTTCCGCTTTTTATTTACGATTTCATACGCTATCGCCGGCGGTTGCAGGTGCTTCGCAAAAATCTGTATTTCACCCGAAAGTTTGCCCTAGAGGCAGCTGGTCAAATTCACCAGGGCAGGGAGCGGGCCTGGGAAATCAGGAAGATCGAAATTCAAACGCGAGAGGTACTGGACAAGGAAAAGAAGGGCTTTTATACCGATAAAATCCGCAGCCGTCATCTGCGGGAAATCGAATTCCTGATCGACCACTATCTCGAGTTGCTGGAAACGAATCAATCCGGCTATCATGAAGCCGTCAAAGCGACATTTACTGCCAAGGGCAGTTATCTAGCCTTCCTGAACCGCCTTCAAAAAGTCGAAGAAGAGGTCATCCAGGCCGCCATCGCCACCATGCGCAAGGGCACCAAAAAAGAAAGGCGTCTGTGGTTCGACAAGGTGCGGGCTGCGACCAAGACAATCAGAATGGGTGCAGCCGATAGGATCTATAACAGGTAATTGAGGGGTCGGGGAGTTTCTCCGCAATTTTATGTGCTGTCGTTTCGTCGCCCGGCGCCATCTGACGCGGTGTCCGGCCGGGGTATGCGCTCGCCCCAGCCGTAACAATATTACCGCGCAACTTGGGTACGGCAGCTATCCCGCCTCGAATGGATCCGTGCGAGCCCCAGAAGACAATCGCCCCCGGCAACGATGGCCGCCTCTGCCTTTCTGGATCCGGCGCAGAGGATTGGGGGCGTGTACGGAGTCCGGTACGAATTTGTTACGGCTGGGGCGAGCGCATACCCCGGCCGGACATAGCAGGGATTGAAAAACTCCCCGCCCCTCAAGTAATTTTGAGCAACGAAAATCGAACGTCCGACCGCGCCTTGGCGTAGTCGGACGTCGAGCATGGCACATCACAGCATTTTGCAGATGGTAATACAACCGATTTAGGCTTTCATATTGACGATAGACCGACCTTTATGTTTGCTTTGCAGCATACGGTCGATGGCCTGATCCAAATCGGCCAGGGTTATTTCTTCCACGACTGTTTCCATTTTTGGAATTTTCCATTCATCGGCGAGTTTCTCCCAGGTCTCGAGCCGATTATTCATCGGGCAGTTCTGGGAATCAATACCGATGAGGCTGACACCGCGCAGAATGAAGGGATACACATTGATCGGCAGCTCAGGCGATGCCACATTACCGCACGTGGTCACCACGCCATTGGCATTCACTGATTTGATGGAGGTTGCCAAGATATCTCCTCCTACCGTATCAATGCAGCCTGCCCAGCGAGACTTGAGAAGCGGACGACCGCTCTGATCCGTGGCCTCTTCGATACTGATGATACTCTGTGCACCAATTGCTTTCAGATATTCAGACTCATCGACCAAACCATTGACGGCAGCGACCGTGTAGCCCAGTTTGGTCAATATAGCAACGGCGATGCCGCCAACGCCTCCGGTGGCACCTGATACCAACACCTCACCATGCTCCGGCAAAATGCCGCCCCGAACCCTCAATTGAAAGACCGACAAAGCCGCTGTAAATCCGGCGGTCCCATAACACATGGCTTCTCTCAACGTGAGTCCTGTGGGCAGGGGAACCACCCATTGACCGGGTACCCGAATATATTGGCCAAACCCGCCTGCGGTGTTCATGCCTAAATCATAACTGGTGACGATAACGTCATCTCCGGGTTTGAAGCTGCTGTCCGTACTTTCCGCCACAACACCGGCGGCGTCGATACCGGGTGTATGGGGATAGCTGCGAGTGACGCCTCTATTGCCGCTTGCGGATAAAGCATCTTTGTAATTCAAAGAAGAATAGTGCACCTCGACCACAACCTCCCCTGCAGGCAGATCATCTATGCTTTTGTCGAGGATCTGTCGCGTGTATTTTTTGTCGTCGGTTTCTTCCACTACCAGGGCCTTGAATAAGTTAGCTGTCATTTAATCCTCCATAAGTGTGTGGGTTATAGCTTTAATTTTTACCGGACGTGTTCAATCGCTGATCAGGGTTAGGTACTCCACGGGTTTACTGAAGATCGCCGTCGAAGGCCAAACTACTCAGATAATCCGAAAATTGTCAGACTGTTGGACTTTGATTTTTGTGACCGGACCATTTGGGCAGACCATCATTTATATCCAAAATCCGCATACTATAGAAAATATGGCACGTTGGTCGAAATTTCGTTGGAACCCTCGATACACTCCCAAAATCAAAAAGTGATGGAAACGCAAGCCACATTCTGCGTCCTTCATCGGCAATAAGGGCACCGCACAAAGCACAACTGACTTTGCAAGGAAGAATTCTCTCGTGTTTGTTGAGTTCACTGTTGTAAAAGCTCAGGTGATCAACGCCTTGCGTAATTCGGACATCGTGCTTTTGAAATATCGCTGCCCATTGCATCGGCGCTCCATGCAGTTTTTGGCACGCCAAACAATGACAAATCTTTGCATCGACAGGATCCGAGCATACTTCGTATTTTACCGCAGAGCAATAGCAACTTGCCCGGTATCTGGCTTTAAAATCAACATCAGAGATCGACGCATAATCTGATCCAAACTCTTTGCTCATTGAATCACCACCTAGTGCAAGGTTAGGGCAACGTTTATGCCTTGAGGGATGTCCCCCTGTCAACCTAAACGAGAACTACCTAGATTACAACTTCTTCGCCAGCCGACCTATGTCTATCTGTCCTCTATGGATCACCGCCGAAGCATAGGGCCAAAATGGCTTCCCGCCCCACTTTCCTTTGAAGCGGCGGATACCGGCGTTGATCCCCAGCCCGAGGTTGATCGCTTTTTTGCCCTCGGTCTGCGCCAGGTTCACCATCTCCCCAAAAAGCATGTCGGATGCACCGGGCACATTAACCTTAGGGGACCTGAAGCTGAACATATAAAACGCATTGTCCGCGGCACCCAAATCTACGATGACAAAGGCCGCCAGGGTTTGCTGCGTTCTGGCCTCGAGCAGCACAGCACTGTCGCTGGTTTTCAAATAGCGGGCAATACCCTTGAAGACGTATTTCTGGCGGCGATTGAAGTCGTGATCTGCTACAAACGCTTTGATTATCTTCCTGTGCTCCTTTCCGAAGCTGCCGCGCGTGACCCGCAGTTCTCTGCGAGCCCGTCTCATCATATAGGCCACGGCCGCATCGATTGCTGCCACGGGCAGATCGAGCCGATAATAACTGTCGCTGGTCTGCTGCTCGCATTTTTCGGCAGGCAACCAGATAGACGGGGCAATCACTGCCACCGTCGCCGGCTGCAATCTCTCACAGATAGTATCATAAACCCCGGCGGGCGGTTCGGCTTCCGGTGTCAGCGGGTAAGCGTTGAAAATAAGGTGCTTTTTGTCTACAAAATAAAGATAGTCGCGGTGGAGAAATGGTTCGGCGCCCGCAACAGCCCTCACGTAATCGGGAAGGTGTTCCGGAAGATAGCCCGCGTGGTAAATACGCTTAATTTCACCGTCGTTGAGCATTTTGCGTATTTGATTTTGAAAGCCTTAGCTGAGTTGTTTTAAATACTAAAAAGAAATATTTATCACGAAAAGACGATAACAAGAGAAATAGCAAATAGAGAATGATTTCGTGCTTTCGTAATTATCTCTTCTGCTGCGCCGCCTGAGATTTGAATATCTTATCGATCCGCGCCTGCCTGACGGCTTCGGTGGTTTTCTCGATTCTGACAAGTGCGCCGGCGTCGGCTTTGGGCCCCAGTGTCTGCCGGGCGGCATCGGATACGTTTTTTTCAGCCGTTGTCAGCTGCCGGTGAAAATCCCGGTAAGCTTCTCGGCTGCCATAGGTACTGCGCACCAGGGCGTCGTAATCCTGACCATCGGCATCCAGGAGTTTTAAGTAGTGATCAAAAAGCATTTCTATTTCGTTGACCTGCTGCTGACGGATGTTTTCGGAGTAGATCTCCCGGGTCTGGGGAGCTGTCAGCAGCGCCCGGGTTTTTTCGCGTACGCCGGACAGCGCTTCTTCCCGGCTGAGACTTTTTTTCAGCATGCTGAACGCCGCATCCAGGGCCTGTAGCTTGGTAAACATATAATTCTGGATAAAGACCTCACGCGACTGCTTGTTGCGCATGAAATGCAGGATAAAGACCACCGGTATGAGAAACTCCCAGACCCCAATGGGTTTCGACTCAATAACCCGAAGGGCCACAGAGTTGCCGATGGAGCGTTCATAGTCGTAGATTTGATTATATTTCTTTCTCAGGTTAGAAGACATAGACAACTCGCAGATTGCTTGACGAAATTCTATCAAAAATTCCCAACCAAGATTACAATAATCAATTGCAGAGGTTTCAGGTGTCAGAGAACAGAAGACAGAAGACTGAAAACAGAGGACAGATAAGGGGAAATATCTTGCAACTCTCCTCTATCTGTAATCCGTCGTCTGTTTTCTGAAACCCGACACCTGAAACCTGAAACCAACTATTATTGATAATATACATCCAATATGAATATTATCTGGAAAATTTCAATTATGGCGATAACGACAACACAACAACTTTAGAAAACCCGCTCGAGGATCTTTTGCCGGCGCATGGCGATTTGCTCCTGTTGGGCTAGAATTTTCTCCTTTACCATTTCATCGCCGCCCAGCCGTTCGATTACCTGACGATCGACTTCATTTTCAGCTGAAGCAACCCTGGCAACATACTGTTGGAATTTATCACCATCCTGATAGGCCTGCGCCAATAAAAGATCGAAAGAGTCGCCTTCTGCTGTTAACAGCTTCAGATAGTGCGCGGCCAGGATCTCGACCAGTTCGACATGGGCCTCAACCAGATCCTCGGAAAATAATTTCAGCGATTCCAGCCAGATTCTGACCTTGTCCTCGACATCGGAACTTCCGGATTGTTTGTTCTCTTCTTCCATCCCGGCCACGGCAGCATCCAGGGCAAGCTTGCGGGGAAACATGAAATGCTTGGTGTATTGCCGGATGGCGCTGCCGCGTCGCAAAAAATCAATAATGAAATAACCCGGAATGATGTAGTACCAGGCGGTCAAAGGGCGTGTCACGATAACGCCCAAGGTGACCTCTCTGGCAAATTGCTGCTCAGCCTCAACGATAACGTCGTATTTATCCATGATCGGGCGTCCTATTTATGCGTGCATTACGTACAACGAAAGCAGGTGGAAGGCATGTAGCAGATATCGTGGAATTCGCCGAACAGTTGGCATCACTAGCAACCTGCGCCCCCGGGATCTCCTCGAGTCGATCCAGTCGGGTAAAATGCGGAAGCAAAAAGCTGGTGGGCACTCCGTTTAGAAATGCCCACCAGGTTTGATGATTTAGCTGTATTAGATCAACTTTAATTATTAATCGGGCAAAATAGCCGGGGTAAAGAAGGTTCCCGACCACAAAAGCCAGGCGATAAACAGCGTCCAGATGGCATTGGCCGTCTGGGACAGCCAGTAGGCGATGGCCGGACGGCCGCCGCCCACCGAAATCAGCTCTTTAAAGTTGGTTTCCAACCCGATGGATACGAAGCACAGGGCAAACAACCAACTGCGGTAGCTTTTGCAGGCATTGCCGGCAGCCTTGGCGGCTTTGGCGCCCCAAACCGGCTCGAGACCACGAACGACGCAATCATAAAGCCGATCACAAATTTGGGGAACCGGTACCACACTTCCATCAAGGACGGTTTTTCTCCGGTTTCCTTGGCTTCAAGCGACATCGTGGCCCACAGGGCCATCAGAAACGCGACGATTCCGATCATCACGTTCTGGGCCATTTTGACCACGGCGGCCGCATTCACCGCCGCCTGGCTGGGGTTGCCGTTGGCATCCCGGATGACTTCTCCGGCAGCGATGACCGCGCCGGTGTTGTCGATAACCCCGCCTAGCCAGGCCCCGGCCATATTGGACGGCAGGTTCATCCAGACCGCAATGGGCGGCATAACGATGATGAGTACCACCGCACAAACCAGCACCCAGGCGACCATGTAGCTGACTTCCTTGGGATCACCCTGCACGGCCCCGCCGGCGGCGATGCTGGCGGAAACGCCGCAGATGGCGTTGGCGGTGGCGATGATGCTGCTGAAGCGTTCGGATACCTTAAAAGCCCGGCATATATAATAGGTGCCGAACCAGACGGCCGTGGCCACCAGCACCGCTTGGGCCACACCGAATACTCCGGCCTTCAGTACAACCGAGAACATGATGGTGGCACCCATGCAGACCAGACCGATCTTGACGAAAAACTCGGTCTGGCCGGCTGCTTTGATGACACTGGGAACCTTGAAAACATTGCTGATAATCAGTCCAAAGGCCAGGGCAAAAAGCACATAGGATATCCCCCATTTGGCGATAAAGGCCTGCTTGGCGATCACCATCGAAATAAATGCCAGGATAAAGATCAACAGGAAGCCGGGAACATACTTCTTGAGATCAAACTTCAGAAAGTAGCCGGCAATCAGCGTCAATACGCATATAAAGGCCCACATGACAAGACCGGTTCCGATGGTAGAGAAAAAACCCTTGGGAAACGCGGCCGACAATTCGGTCCACTTGCCCAGTTTGGGTGCCGCCGGCAGGATGGAGACAGCCCATTTGCCGGCCGAAACTTCGTGAACTCCGATGATGGCGATAATCAGAATAAACCATCCTATGAAACAGGCCCACCAGTCTTCGTTTTGCAAGGCTGGTGTCCGATCATTTCCGTTAGCCATAATATCCGCCTCCTTAGCTTTGAATTATTGGTAACTGCGTCAACAAATACTCTGGATCAAAATCACAAATCTTCTGGTTTCCGCTCTCCTCCTCGAGAGAAGAAAATAACCGTACTCACCTCCTTTCAGAGAAAATGAATGCTATCCGTAGCTTTACGAACAACTCACCTCTGTAAGAATCCAGGATAATTTATTAAATGCAATTTAGAAATGCAAGGAAAAACATGAATTCGGACTAAATCATCCCCAACAGCGAAAATAAATACTGCCTTTCAGCAGTACAGATGGATTAAAAACGGATCGTCAGTGCCTCGATGGTATTTGCTTGACACCTCTGAAGGTCTTATCTATTATCCCTCACCAATATCCGAAGCAAAATGAAAGGAAAACTATGGTTCTCAATATCGTGTACTGCCTTGTGGGATTTGTGCTACTTTATTATGGTGCCGAATGGCTGGTCCAGGGCTCTTCCAGCCTGGCGCGCAGCCTGGGTGTCACCCCGATCGTCATCGGCCTGACCGTGGTGGCCTTCGGCACCTCGGCTCCGGAACTGGTGGTCAGCCTGATTTCATCGATCAAAGGCAAGAGCATGATCGCGGTTGGCAATGTTATCGGCAGCAATATCTGCAATATCGCCCTGGTGCTGGGATTATCGGCGGTCCTGCATCCCATCAAAAGCGACCCGACGGTGGTCAGACGCGATATCCCCATCATGCTGGCCATATCTTTATACCTGCTTGTACTAACCTATAACTCCACCCTGGGGCGCATCGAAGGCGCCACCCTGTTTATCGGCATCATCCTCTATACTTTCATGAACTATTACCTGGCCAAAAAGGAAACCGCAGGTGCAGCCGAAATCGAGTCCGAACTGGAAGATATCGGGTTCGTGGAGTCCAGGGCCAAGCAGCTTTTATTGATCGGGGCGGGCATTGCCGGCGTGGTGGGCGGCGCCCAGGTGGTGGTCAACAACGCCGTTGTCATCATGACCATTCTGGGTGTCAGCGAAAAATTCATCGGGTTGACCATTGTGGCATTCGGAACGTCGCTGCCCGAGCTGGCCACCTCGGTGGTGGCCGCCATGCGCGGTGAGATGGATATCAGCATCGGCAACCTGGTGGGCAGCAACGTTTTCAACATCATGAGTGTGCTGGGGGCCGCCTCGCTGGTGCGGCCGATCCCCATTCCCGGCGGTTTTATCGAAAGCGGCCTGTGGATCGACTATGTCGTGATGATGTTTACCAGCGCCCTGCCCTGGTTCATGATGCGAAGAAACTTTACGGTCAAGCGCATCGACGGCGTCCTTCTGCTTTTATGCTATGTGGGGTATTTGACTTACTTGATAATAAAGGCGTAAGTCGGGGTGCGAGGTGCGGGGTGCGGGTTGCGGGTTACGGGGTACGGGGTGCGGGCAATTCGATTGCGGATTTTAGATTTCGGATTGCAGATTGTGAATGCGTGGAACATAGAGCTCAGGTCGTAGAGCTTGGGCCATAAGCCAAAGTGTCATTTCTCTTTGAAGTTTCCAAATTATCGATTTGTAGATTAGATCCCATGCACTGAGCGCATGGGATAGGGAATTTGGTGGTATGCAGCCAACAAACGGCGACCCGGGGCCAGTGACCAGTAACAAGCACCCCGTAACCCGCAACCCGATCTATGCTTCCCTCAGCTTCTCAATCAATCCCGCCATATCTTTGGGCAGGGGCGATTCAAAATACAGGCGCTCACCCGTCCGGGGGTGGCTAAAATCCAGCCGCCAGGCATGCAGCATTTGCCTGGGAATTGCTTTTAACAGGTTGATGATTGGAGCCGGCAGGCGTTTCGGCTGGTTATGTAAGCGTTTAAAGAGCTTGCGCGGTCGATAGATCGGATCACCGACGATGGGATGATCCATGCTCGCACAGTGAACCCGGATTTGATGGGTTCGGCCGGTCTCCAAGGTCAGGTCGAGCAGAGTAATACCATTAAATCGCGTATGAATCCGCCAGGATGTAATTGCCGGGCGACCTTTGCGGGTGGTGGTGGACATTTGTTTGCGACGGATCGGATGTCGCCCGATGGGCAAATCAATGGTGCCGGCATCTTTTTTTAATTCCCCGAAAACCAGGGCCAGGTATCTTTTGCTTACCGTGCGGGTCTTGAACTGGTCGGCCAGCGCCTCGAGGGCGGAGGCATTTTTGGCCACCACCATGGTCCCGGATGTGTCTTTGTCGAGTCGGTGAACAATCCCCGGCCGAATCTCACCGCCAATCCCGGCCAAATCCGGGCAGTGATAAAGCAGGGCATTAACCAGGGTGCCACCGGCATGTCCGGGAGCCGGGTGGACGACAAGCCCGGCCTGTTTGTTGAGCACCAGAATATCGCTGTCCTGGTATAAAATGTGGAGCGGAATCGCATCGGGTTTGTATTCGACCGGCTCAGGGGGCGGCACCCGGCCTTCAATCCGCTCGCCGGCCTTGACACGGTAGCCGGGTTTTTTGGGCTGACCATCGACCAAAATTTTGTGCTTGGCGATCAAGCTTGCGGCCAGGGAACGCGAACAGTCGGGAAGGCGGGCGGCCACCACTGCATCCAGCCGCCGGTTGTGTTCTGATGGATCGATCAGGATGGCAAAGTCATCAATATCAGACATGCAGCCGAGGGGAATCAGTTGTCGGGACTGTCCGAAACGAACAAAGATTCTATTTCAAATAAAACTGCGGCCTCGTCCATTTCTTTGGCGGTGGACAGCTCTTTGACCAGCAGCACCTGGGCAGTGTCATATAGCTTGCGCTCTCCGAATGACAGGTCTTTGGTTAGTTTCAGCAGAAAAAGATCTCTGAACACTTCGGCGACATCATAAAGGCTGCCGGTCTTAATTTTATCCATATACTCGCGGTAGCGACGGTTCCAGGTTTGATTGTCAGGCAAACCGTCTTTGCGGAATTTCATGACCTCATAAACTTTGGGGATCTCTTCCTTGTCGATAATTTCTCTCAAGCCGACGGATTCGACATTCCTGGTGGGTATCATGATCACCATGCCGTTTTCAAGGACTTTCATGATATAAAAGTCATGCTCTTCGCCGTTGACGACACGGCTTTCGATGGCCTTGATCTCGCCGACGCCGTGGGCGGGATAAACAGCCAGGTCACCGATTTGAAATTCCCGGTTAATGGTTTTCGCGCTCTGAGTTTCTTCTTTGGCTTTTTTTCCAGTCATATCCCCCCGCCGCATGTCGCTGAATTGGTCCCCTATTGAATCTGGTACAAATTTTGCCAAGTCATATCACAACTCGAGGCAACAATCAATAAAAAAGGATTGGCGTATTAATACGCCAATACTTTCGGTCAGCTCGAGATCGAGATCAAATCTTACAGCAGGAAGGGTACCAGCAACAACGCGACGACATTGAGGATCTTGATCATCGGGTTAATGGCCGGTCCAGCCGTATCCTTGTAAGGATCGCCGACGGTGTCACCGGTAACGGCGGCTTTGTGAGCATCACTGCCCTTGCCGCCCAGATGGCCGTCTTCGATGTATTTTTTAGCATTGTCCCAGGCAGCGCCGCCCGTGGTCATAGAGATCGCCAGGAACAAACCGGTGATGATGCTGCCGATCAGCAGTCCGCCCAAGGCAATTTTGCCAAGGATCAGACCAACCAGAACCGGTGCTGCAACGGGCAGAAGGGCCGGCACGATCATTTCCTTCAGGGCGAACTTGGTGACGATATCCACGCAGCGGGCGTAATCCGGCCGGTCGGTTCCTTCCATGATACCGGGCAGTTCACGGAACTGGCGTCGCACTTCATCGACCACTGCGCCGCCGGCTTTACCGACAGCCCGCATGGCGATGGAGCCGAACAGAAAGGGCAACAGGCCGCCGAGAAACAGACCGATAATCACGGAAACATCACTGAGGTCGAACTTCAGATCCGCCCCACCGCCATGCAGGGCGAATTCCTGGGTGTAAGCCGCAAACAGAACCAAGGCGGCCAATCCGGCGGATCCGATGGCATAACCCTTGGTGACGGCCTTGGTGGTGTTGCCGACCGCATCCAGAGGATCGGTAACAGCACGGACGCTCTCGTCCATTTCGGCCATTTCGGCGATTCCGCCGGCGTTGTCGGTAATCGGGCCGTAGGCATCGATGGCGATGACCATGCCGGTCATGGACAGCATGGACATGGCAGCCATGGCAATGCCGTAAAGTCCGCCGGCCGCATAGGCCGCCCCGATGGCCACACAGATGGCGACAACCGGCAGGGCGGTCGCTTCCATGCTGACGGCCAGACCGGCGATGATGTTGGTACCGTGACCGGTGGTTGAAGCTTCGGCTACGAACTTCACCGGTTTACGGATGCCGGTATAGTACTCGGTGATAACCACGATGACCACCGTCAGTACCAAACCGACCAGTGCGGCAAAAAAGATGTTGATACCGGAAAGCTCTTCGATACCGGCGAAGGCGGAAGTACAGGCCACCAGAAAGGCAATGGCTGCCAGGATGGCGGCGCCGAACATACCCTTGTAAAGCGCGCCCATGATATATTCATTCTTGCCCAGTTTCACGAAGAACACGGCGATCATGGATGCAATAATCGAAATCGCACCAAGCAGGAGGGGGAACTCCGTGGCCATGGCGATTTTGGGGTAAAGCAGGTTGCCCAGAAGCATGGCGGCAACTGCAGTTACCGCATAGGTTTCGAACAGGTCCGCAGCCATACCGGCGCAGTCGCCGACGTTGTCACCGACGTTGTCGGCAATAACCGCCGGGTTGCGGGGGTCGTCTTCCGGAATGCCGGCTTCAACTTTGCCCACCAGGTCGGCGCCGACATCGGCGCCCTTGGTGAAGATGCCACCGCCCAACCGGGCAAAGATCGATATCAGGCTGCCGCCGAATCCCAGAGCCACCAGCGCAATAACCGCTTCACGGGCATCGACGCCACTGGCAATCAATACGGTGTAGCAGCCGGCAACGGCCGTCAGCGCCAGGCCGGCCACGATCATACCGGTCACGGAACCGCCCTTGAACGCCAGGTCCAGACCCTTGGCCAGGCCGCCCTTGGCGGCTTCGGCGGTGCGCACATTGGCCAGAACCGAAACACGCATCCCGATATAACCGGCGGCAAATGAAGCAACGGCACCGATCAAAAAGCCGATCGCGGTTTTCCAGGTCAGGGCAAATCCTATGATCACAAACAAAATGATGCCGGCCATGCCCATGCTTTTGAGCTGACGGTTCAAATAGGCGACCGCACCATCTTTAATTGCGCCGGCGATTTCAGCCATTTTCTCGTTGCCTGCCGGAGCGTTTCTGACAATAGTCGCCAAAACAAGCGAAAAGATCACACCTGCAATTCCAATCAGTGTGCAAATCAGGGGTAATAAATAATTCATCCTTTCCTCCAGTTGATAGATTTTCGTTTACGTCTCAATCGTTAGGTCTATTCCGTTAAATAAATTCATACCAGCTTTCGTACCTCTACAAAGAATCTCGACTACCGCATCGCGGGCGCCTGTGACAATGCGCGGCAGCATTTCGGCATTATCGCCGGAAAATTTACCCAGCACATGATCGGTGACGCTCGCACCCGCTTCGGAACGCCCGACGCCAATTCGCAGACGCGCAAATCCGCCGCCGCCGAAGGCATCCATAATCGATCTTATGCCGTTGTGTCCTCCATGCCCTCCTTTCTCTTTTATTTTTAATCTTCCAAAAGCAAGGTCTATGTCGTCGTGGATAACCACCATATCCTCGCTTGGTATTCGAAAATAATGGGCCAGCATTTGCAACGATGGCCCACTGCGATTCATAAACGTCATGGGCTTGGCCAGGATGACGTCAACATCTTCGACCAGGCCGCGCCCAAAATCGGTGTCAAACTTTTTCCTACCGAGAGCGATGCCGTAATCCCGTGCGATTTTATCGGCGACCATGAATCCGGCATTGTGCCGCGTGTCTTTATACTTCTCGCCCGGATTTCCGAGTCCGACGACCAGTCTGAGTCCATGTGGGGGCATTTTGCAGATACATTATTAGGTTTGTTCAGGCTCGGCTTCACCTTCGGCGGCCTCGCCTTCTGCACCTTCTTCAATCCCCTCGAGTTCCTCTTCCCCTTCTTCGACGGCTTCTTCCTCGACTTTCGGGCTCAGAACCGTGACGACCGTAAAATTTACATCGGTGACGACTTCCAGATTTTCTCCCAAGGACACGTCCTCGATATGGATGGAATCTCCAATGCCCAGCTCGGTGATGTCAATCTCGATGGATTCCGGAATGTCACCCGGCAGACATAGCACCTCCAATTCGCGGCGGACGAGGTTCAGCAACCCGCCGGCTTCGACACCCTCGCATTTGCCGGTGGTAACCACCGGAACCATCACCTTGATCTGGCGCTTCATGTCGACTTCATAAAAATCGACATGAATAAGATTCCCCGATACCGGATGACTTTGAAGCTCCTTGATCATGGCCGGTTTGGTCACTTTTTTGCCGTTTTGAATGACAAGGTCTAATATCAGCTGACCAAAACCGCCTTTTTTCATAATCATTTCAATGTCTTTTGTATCTACGGACAGCATAACCGCTTCTGTCCTTCGGCCGTATAAAATTGCGGGCAGTTGACCGGCCCGTCTCAATGCCCGCGCCGGACCGTTGCCCACGGATGTTCTCACAGTTGCCTGCAGTTCTATTTTTTCCAAAGGTATATCCTCCTCGATGGTTAGAGGGGTTCAAAGGTTCAGGGTTCACCGTTCCAGGTTAGCCTTTCCTTGTACCCTTCCCAGATTATTTTTATTATCGGACCGCTTTTCTTCAGAGCGCACGGACAAATGGTTCGGATAAGTCGTAATCCTCAAACCCGGAACCTTGAACCCGGAACCTCTGAACCTTGTTTTTTATACAAACAGCGAAGTGACCGAATCGCCTCGGTAGCTTCGGATAATCGCCTCTCCCACCAGCTGGGCGATGCTAAGCACTTTAATTTTGTCACAGGCAACGGCATTTTCGGCCAGCGGAATCGTGTCGGTCACCACCAGGGTTTTGAGGACCGAACCGTCGATACGGTCAACTGCGGGACCGGAAAGTACCGCATGGGCACAGCAGGCATGAACTTCCCGGGCACCTGCCTTGGTAACGGCTTCGGCGGCTTCCGTTAACGTACCGGCCGTATCGGCCATGTCATCCAATATAACCGCGACCTTGCCCGTCACCTCGCCGATAACCGCCATAGCTTTGGCCTGATTGGGCGCCTCCCGGCGTTTGTCGATAATCGCCAGATCGGCATCCAGGCGTTTGGCGAAAGCCCGGGCTCTTTCCACACCACCGGCATCCGGTGATACGAAGACCAGGCCGTCCCTGAAATGTTTGCGAATATGATCAATCAGAACCGGTGCTGCAAAAAGGTTGTCTACCGGAATGTCGAAAAATCCCTGGATTTGGCCGGCATGCAAGTCCATGGTAATGATTCGGTTGGCGCCGGCAGCGGTAATCATATCGGACACCAGCTTCGCGCTGATCGGGACCCTGGGGGCTACTTTTTTGTCCTGCCTGGAATAACCATAATACGGAATAACGGCCGTGATTTTCTTGGCGGAGGAGCGCTTGAAGGCATCGATCATCAACAACATCTCAACCAGATTGTCGTTTACCGGAGAGCAGGTGGACTGGATAATGTATATGTCTTTCAGCCGGACGTTTTCGGTGATTTCGATTTGGATCTCACCGTCACTGAACTTAGTGACCTTGGCTCCGCCCAGAGGCAAGCTCAGATAATCAGAAATTTTTTGGGCAAGCCCGGGGTTGGAGTTGCCCGTAAAAATCGCCATGCCTTCCATATGTATCCACCGTCATCCAGGTTAGGGTTTGAGTTCGGCCACAATTGGCCCCTAATTCGTGATTATCCAAGCAATCGGCAGGCCGATCAGCTTTCACTCGGCAGTGGCTGGGGCGGGAGGATTCGAACCTCCGAATGCAGGAACCAAAATCCTGTGTCTTACCACTTGACGACGCCCCACCACGCGGAAGCTGTGCCCAACGGTCCGGTTGGCACTCGCTGCCAGCAAATCCCATTTGGGTCCAGAATCAATCGTCTCTTTGCGGGCTTTCCGCTCAATTAAACTAGAAGTCAACCTAAGCTGGGAGTAAATCTAATCAGAGATAGCAGGAAAGGCTTCATCAATGATATCAGCAGTATATGCCTTCACCCGGATTTCTTGCCCAATTGCCTGCCTTGCTTCGTCAGCCTTGCGGGGATCAGAAAAAAGGCCGAATACAGTCGGCCCGCTCCCTGACATCAATGCCCCCAATGCCCCATACTTAAGAAGTTTCTTTTTTAAAACCTCGATCACCGAATATTTCGGTATCGTTACGGTTTCAAGATCGTTGCATAGATGCAGCAAAGGATCAAAACCGCTTTGCTTTAAAAAGGGTTTTGTAATTATTTTTTTACATTTTGTCAATCCCAAATTCAGATTTCCAAAAACTTCTCCCGTAAGCACCTCGAACCCCGGATTAAGCAATACAACATGATATGGCAGCGTTCCCCGATAGGCTTCCAATATCTCCCCGACACCGGATGCCAGAGCCGGTTTTTGGAAGAGAAAAAAGGGGACATCGGCACCGAGTTCTAGCCCCATGGCCACTAGCTCGTCCCGGGAGAAGGGCGAACCGTAGCGCCGGTTCAAGCCCATCAGAACGCCGGCTGCATTGCTGCTGCCGCCGCCCAGACCGGCGGCGACCGGGAGGGCTTTTTCGATTCGGATGTTCAGGCCAGCGGTGATCTGCATTGAGTCAAAAAACAGCCGGGCCGCCCGGTAGGCAGAATTGGTTTCGTCGAGGGGAATCTTCGGGTTGGCAGATTCGACGACTATCTTCTTGCCGCCGAATCGAAGCAAAATGACATCGAAAAGATCCAAACAGCACATCAGCGAATACAATTCGTGAAAGCCGTCCGGTCGTTTTCCGGTGACCTGCAAAAACAAGTTGATTTTAGCGGGAGATAAGATCTTCATTCAGGCCACCTGCCCGCAGCGGGTGCCGGCCGCAAACCCAACTCCGGTAAGCGGACAATCATTCTTTTTCTTTGACGTAGATTATCCTCAGATCATATAGGATGTTTTTTAACAGATTTTCCTCGTCTTTGGATAGATTGCCGGCTGTTTTTTCCTCGAGCATGCTTAGAATATCGATCGTCTGTTTGGCCATCGGCAAATTCTTTTCTGTTTGGCCGGTGGTAGGATCCTCGATAGCACCAAGATGCAGCAATGCTGAAGCATTTAGGGAAACAACGAAGGTGGCAAAGTTTATCTCGGGCAACGGCGGTTGTTGATCGGCTGGATCGGTTGGCGGTTTTTCGGGGGTCTCGGTTGCCTGCGCTTTTTCGGTTGAAGCGGCGGAAGGTTCTCCTTTATCGGCAGGGGGTTCCTTACCGGCGGACTCCGCCTTCTGGTCATCCTGGGAAAACAACCGGCTGTCTTTTACCACAAAATCTTTTTTTTCCTCTGGCATAAGTGCCTCCTATTGAATGGAGAATTATCCACATACGGCGAATCTATTTATTTGAGGGGTCGGGGAGTTTCTCCCCCCAATTGTCTGTGCAATCCTTTAATAGCCCGGCGCCATCTGACGCGGTGTCCGTCCGGGGTATGCGCTCGCCCCAGCCGTAACCAATTCGTACCGGACTCCGTACACGCCCCCAATCCCCTGCGCTGGATCCACAAAGGCAGAGACGAAAAGCGTATCCGGAGGAGACTGTCTTTTGGGGCTGGCACGGATCCAATCGACGCGGGATAGCTGCCGTACCCAAGTTGCGCGGTCATATGGTTACGGCTGGGGCGAGCGCATACCCCGGACGGACATAGCAGGAATTGAAAAACTCCCCCGATCCCTCAATTGTTTAGACCATCGCTATCAAAAAGGAAAGACACTCGTCGGTCCCATCGCAGTCAGTCCTGATGGCCCGTAACCCAAGGCCGTTGCTGGTTTTTCAGGATGACAAGCTCTGCCATTGGTGCTATCCTGCAAATGAAATTGTACGGGCGACGGTGTGCAAGTCCAACACGTAATCATCAGATATATTCAAAGCTCAGCGGCGTGTCAAGACAGTTAAAATCGGCGACCGAAAGTTTTGCGACGCCGACGCGACCGCCCGGCGAAAGCTGACTTCATGATCAGGGTAGAAAATCTGACGAAGAGCTACGGTGACCGGCATTTGTTTGACGCGATCGGTTTTACGATTTCTGCCAGGCAGCGCGTCGGCCTGGTCGGACAAAATGGGCACGGTAAAACCACCTTATTTCGGCTTATCAACGGCGATGAGCAACCGGATTCCGGTGTAGTCGTCATACCGAAAAACTATCGCATTGTTTATGTTCAGCAGCAGCTTGAATTTTCCGCCGATACAGCCCTGGAGGAAGGGGTGCGGGCCCTGCCGCCCCAGGAGCAGGACCACAGCTGGAAGGTGGAGAAAATTCTGGCAGGGCTGGGATTTTCAAAAGAGGACTTTCACAGGCACCCCTCCCAATTTTCAGGCGGCCTGCAGGTGCGCTTGAACCTCGTCAAAGCCCTGGTTTCAGAGCCTGATTTGCTGCTGCTCGATGAACCTACCAATTTCTTGGATATAACCTCTATCCGCTGGATCGAGCAATTCTTGAATACCTGGTCCCACGAATTGCTGCTGATCACCCATGATCGAAGCTTCATGGACAAGGTTGTCACCCACACAATGGGGATCCACCGTCGTAAACTGCGCAAGATTTCCGGGGATACCGCCGCCTATTACAATCAAATTGCCCAGGACGAAGAGGTCTATGAAAAAACCAGAATCAATGATGAACGGCGCCGCAAAGAGATCCAGCAGTTCATCACCCGGTTTCGGGCCAAGGCCAGACTCGCCAATTTGGTTCAATCGCGCATCAAAACGCTTAAAAAGATGGAAAAAAAAGAAAAGCTCGAGCAGATGAAATTTCTGGATTTCTCTTTTCGCTCCAGCCCGTTTCCCGCCAAACGGGTCCTCACCTCGCGCAATCTGACCTTTGCTTATGAGGACGGCCAGAATCTAATCGACAACTTCAACATCACTATCGAGGCCGGCGATAAGGTCTGCGTGGTGGGCCAGAACGGAAAAGGGAAAACAACGCTGCTGAAACTTCTGGCCGGAGCGCTCTGTGCCCAAGCCGGAGATACATCTTATCATCCTGCTGTGGTCAAAGGCTTTTTTGAACAAACCAACATACGGACTCTGGTGGATACACGTACCGTTGAAGAGGAAATTCTCTATTCGCATCCGGATATGGATCGACAGCGTGCCCGCAATATTTGCGGGGCCATGATGTTTTCAGGTGACGACGCCCTCAAAAAAATCAGCGTGCTTTCAGGCGGAGAAAAAAGCAGGGTCATGTTGGGCAAGCTTCTGGCGACCCCGGTGAACCTGCTGCTCTTGGATGAGCCGACCAATCATCTCGATATGGAATCCTGCGACGCCCTGCTGACCGCCATCAGTTTTTTTGAAGGAACGGTGATCATGGTGACCCACAACGAGATGTTTCTGCATACCTTGGCAGAACGGCTGGTTGTGTTTAAGGATGATCACATAACCGTATTCGACGGCAATTACCGCGAGTTCCTCGAAAAAGACGGCTGGGAGCATAAGGATCCGGGCGCAGCGGTTACCAGGACCAAAACGCCCCGCCAGGAGCCGGCTGTCAGGTTGACCAAAAAAGAGATGCGGCGTCAAAGATCCGAAATCATCGCCCGACGCTCGAAAAAAACCGGTCCCCTCGAAAAACGAGTCAACCGGTTGGAAGACGCCATCCAAACCAAGGAAGAAGAATTGGAACATCTCAATCAGGCCATGCAACAAGCCACCCAGCAGCAGAACGGACCGCGGATTGCCGAACTTGCCCGTGCCATCCATGCCGGTCAAGGGGCCATTGACAACTTTTTTGATGAAATGGAAATCGCCAGTGATGAACTGGACAGCCTGAACGCGGTGTTTGAGCAAGAGCTGCGACAGCTGGAGGATGGATCTAAGCAAACGGCAGAATGCTGATGACAGATGCTGTCAAGTGGGAAGAATGGAATTCTTTCGAGTCTAATTCAATTATCACTGGCTTATGCCATGACAGCGGTAGCACTGTTAGCCACCGGCATAGTAACGTTAGGGCAGAACTACGAGCCCGCCTTGCCCCAATCCTTCAAGCCAATAGCACCAAAGCCCCATCATCAGGCATCCATCATCCGCATCCAGCATGCGGCACCGACCATCAAGCATTCTGCACCCAAAACCCAGCAATCACAGCTCGCCCAATATTTCAAGAAAATCTTCTCCCTCGACGGCCGCCGGGGTATTTGTTGGGGCATTAATCAGGTTGCCTATTCTGAGTGCCGCCCTCATTGCGGATCGATTGTCTGGGAATTCAGCCACCGATAGCGGGTCATATTCGCCCAGAAGGCCGTACAAATGCGGGATACCACCCTTCTCGTCGGCTAAGATATTTTTTACCTTTTCAAATCGCTCCCGTCCGCTATTCATGACGGGGCCTTTGTACCGGCACAAACTGACATATGCGTGCATCACAGGCTCCTTTCTTTTCAGATCGTTAGAAAAATTTCAAACTGGCAGACTTAGAATTCCATTTGATGGCGTCAAGCCTTATGAGTCGACACTTATAATTATTGCGGCATTTTGCGGTGTGCCTTGAAAAAGTATTGTGAATTCACTAAATTCGGAGTAGCAATATAAGGTTGAGTAGGGCTTGACCCTGTGTGCAACCGCCTCAACTTTCTAAGTGCAAGGTCTTGCAGCGACGGCAAGGCGGCAAGCAAAAGTCGGTACGATGAAAGACCATTCGATCATAAAGATGTGCGGCATTTCCAAATGCTTTTCGGGTGTGGTGGCCAATGACGGTGTCGATTTCGATCTGCGCACTGGAGAAATTCACAGTATTCTAGGAGAAAACGGTGCCGGCAAAACCACCCTCATGAATATTCTGGCGGGTATGTACCTGCCCGATAAGGGTGAAATCATGGTGAAGGGTCAAATGGTTCAGATTCGGTCGCCCCGGGATTCATTGCAACTGGGAATCGGCATGGTGTACCAGCACTTCACCTTGATTCCCAATTTAACGGTCCTGGAAAACCTTGTACTGGGTTTTGAAGGTGGCCTGTTTTTAAATCTGAAAGAAGCTGCAGGAAAACTGCAACGGATCTGTGACTCATTCGGTCTTTCAATTGATCCGCACCGATTGATTCAGGATCTATCCATCGGTGAGCGTCAGCGGACTGAAATTCTGAAAATACTCTATCATGAATCCGACGTATTGATACTGGATGAACCCGCTTCAGTGCTTTCCCCGGCCGAGACCGAAACCCTGTATCAAACGTTGAAACGGTTGCGCGATGCCGGAAAATCGGTGATCTTGATTACGCATAATTTGAACGAGGCCCGGACGGTGTCAGATCGTATCACCGTCATGCGCGCCGGCCAAAAAGCCGCAGAGCTGTCAAGTAGCAGCCTGTCGGCCATGGATCCTGAAGCGGCCTCTGAAAAAATTCTAGATTTAATGTTCGGACACGTTCCCCGGTCGGCAACCGCCGATCTAAAACCGGCACCGGTAAGTGACCCGGTGCTTGAATTGGACGATGTGGCGGCCTTAAACAGCCAAGGTCGACCGGGCCTGAAGAGTGTTTCTTTGAGTATCAAAAAAGGTGAAATAATCGGCATTACCGGGGTTGACGGCGAAGAACAGCGATTGCTGGCAGAGGTCATTGGTGGACAAACCCGGGCAAACTCGGGCAAATTGCTTTATGGCGGCCGTGACATCACCCGGCTGGCAATCGCCCAGCGGTTTGAACTCGGGATTCGCTATATCACCGCCGATCGCGTTAATGAGGGAAGCGTTCTGAATATGGCCCTTTCGGAGAACGCGATTCTGCAGTCTTATAGTCGTCCGCCCCTATCAAGATTCGGCATTTTGAACCCAGGCCGAATCGGAACCTTTGCACGGGATCTGATCAGCCGCTTTGCGATCCGGGCCGCCGGACCTGAAGCACCCGTCAGCACGCTGAGCGGGGGTAATATTCAAAAGCTCTTGCTGGCCCGGGGCCTTTCAGGCAAGCCGGCGTTGATAATCTGCGACAATCCGACCCATGGACTCGACGCCAAAACCATTCGATTTGTACACGACCTGCTGATAAAGCAAAGCCGGCGGGGAACGGCCGTCTTGCTGATCACCTCGGACCTGGATGAGCTTTTCAGTTGCTGCAGCCGTATCGGCGTATTGTTTAGGGGAGAGTTGGTCGGTCTCATGCAGCGCAGCGATGCAACAACCGAAAAAATTGGAAAACTGATGCTTGGAATATTCTGATAGAGGATACTTTGAAAGACATCGACCTTGTTGCCCTGAAACCCGCTGCCCTATCGATTCTATCGATATTTTGTTCTTTGATCAGTGGCGGAATTATCCTCTTATTGATCGGCAAGGATCCGGTGCTCTACTTCAGCCTTCTTTTGGCACGAGGCATGGGCAGTTCGCTTGGAGCAATTGAAGCGGTCATTAAAACGGCCCCGCTGCTGATCATCGCCGCCGGCCTACTGCCCTGCTTTTGTGCCGGTCTGTGGAATATTGGTACGGAGGGTCAATTTCTAGTTGGTGCAATGCTGGCCGGCTGGGCCGCCCCCATGCTCTCGGCCGCTTTACCGTTTCCGCTCTACCTCGTTGCGGTGCTGTCGCTGGGGATAGCCGGCGGCATGGTCTGGATGCTGATTCCGGCCGCAGTCAAAGCCCAATCCGATATCAATGAAATTATCACCACTTTAATGATGAGTTGGGTGGCAGTAAACCTTGTCACCTGGCTCGTCAAGGGACCCATTAACGATCTGTCTACCGTCCCGGCCCAGACGGCCCTGATCCCTTTGGCCGACCGTATGCCCCTAATTCCCTTCACCCGGATTCACATCGGTCTGGTCATCGGCCTGATTAGCCTTCTGGCCATGCATTGGATGATCAGACGAACGACTTTAGGTTATCAATTCCGGGTCATGTCGGCCAATAAGCAAGCCGCCCGCCACGTCGGAATGAGTGTTCCGCGACTAACCGTTTACAGCCTGATGATCAGCGGAGGCTTCGCCGGTCTGGCCGGCGCCTGTGATGTGTTGGCGATCAAGGGTCTTTTCCAGTCCGGTTGGAACCCTCAATACGGCATGACGGCCATCCCGCTGGTTTTTCTCGCGAGGCTCAACGGCTGGGCGGTGATACCGCTGGCGTTTTTCTTTTCGATTTTGGCGGTCGGCGGAGAATTTGTGGCGCGCGATCTGGGCGTCCCGGCATTTTTCGTTCATGTTTTGGAGGGGATGACCCTGCTGTTCTTCGCGGCTTCGGAATATTTTATAAAAAAGTAACCGATGGATCACGAAGACAAGAGGACACAAGTAATGAATTTTAGACCCGTGACTTCATCATAATGAAAAGCTTTGCGGATTCCGCCGCGGACCGCAGGTTATGAAACAGCCGGTTTGATCAGGAACGACATTTTGAAAAAACAAATATCGAAAAATGAATGTCGAAGTAAGGAAATCCATCGAAAATAGTAAAAAGGGATAAGGTGACCTGCGCCTCGAGCACCGGCGCTGCAGGAGCGATCCCTTACTTCGATATTCGTTACTCGATATTCTGCGGTTCGCTTTTTACTTCCTGGGGTTTCATATAAATTTCAGGGGAGGCAAGGCTCAAATGTATGAAATATTAGGACCAGCCTTAGTCACCACCATCATCGCCTCAACCATCCGGGGCACCGCCCCGATCCTGTTGGCGGCTTTAGGTGAGACTTTTGTCGAACGATCCGGTCAATTGAACCTGGGAATTGAAGGGATGATGGTGGCCGGAGCGTTTTCGTCATTTGCGGTGGGCATGGCCTCAAACAGTCTGTTTTACGGATTTGTGGCTGCCGCGGTGGTCGGCTTGACCTTGGGTTTGGTATTTGGTATTTTAACCGTGACACTGCGCGTCAATCAGATCGTGGTCGGGCTGGGGTTAACCATTTTTGCACACAGCATGAGTAGCTTCCTTCACCGGGTAATCTTCGGAAACCAGTTTCCGATCCTATTCGGTGCCGGGACGACCCACGAGATTCCGGTTCTGTCCGGGATCCCAATCGTTGGACAAGCCTTTTTCAATCAGCACTGGCTGGTTTACCTGGCATTTTTGCTTGTCCCGCTCCTGTATGTGGTGATGTATCAAACCCGGTTTGGACTTCGCGTTCGGGCGGTCGGTGAAACCCCATGGGCTGCAGACGCCGCCGGGGTCAACGTATATCGCATCCGCAAGTATACCATCCTGTTCGGCGGACTCATGGCAAGCTTGGGCGGGGCGTTCCTGGCGCTCGGTGATTTGGCCTTTTTTGTACCGGATATGAACATGGGCCGCGGATATATTGCTATCGTTGTCGTCATGCTGGGCAAATGGAATCCGATCAGGGTGTGCTGGGGCGGGCTGCTATTCGGGTTTTCACTGGCTTTAACCAGCGCTCTGCAGGTGGCCGGCGTGAGTATCAGCCCGGATTTTATTCTAATGATACCATATCTGGTAGTCATCGTTGTGTTGCTCCTGTTTACCCGGTCTACTAATTTGCCGTCATCTTTATGTATCCCTTACAAACGGGAGGCGAGCGGCAAGTAAAATACAAAATCGCAAATACCAAACAAATTACAATGACCAAAATTCAAAATTCCAAAATAAAAGTCAGGAAGCGAAATTTTGATAATCGATTTGTTTCGAGTTTTCGTACTTTCGTGTTTTCATGAGTTTTTTCTTTTACAGAATTCGGTTTAATGATTTGGGCAGGATTTCAATGTTGCCGACAAGGATCGAGCAAATTTGTTGCATCAAGGAGAATTGAAATGAGAGGAACACTAAGCGTAGTTGCAGCCATGATCTTTTTTCTTGGCCTTGGCAATCCAGCCGCATATGCCGGTGATCCGCCGAAGCTGGTCGGCATCGCCCTGCCGGAGGCGGGAACGGATAAGGGCTGGAACGAGCAGGGCAAGGTGGGACTTGAAATCGTGGCACAAAAATACGGATTCAAAATCGAGCTTGCCGAAGCGCTTGGCTACGGAGATATCAAACCCACCCTGCGGGACATGGTAAAAAAAGGCTGTGATTTGATAATCTGCCATGCCTCGGGGTATCAGACCGTGGCCCCCGAAATTGCCAGAGAAACGGGCATCAAGGTAATCACCGTTGAAAATCATCGTGACGTTACACCGGGTCTTATCAGCGACATCGACACTCAGCCCCAGGGCGGATGTTACCTGGCTGGTTGGCTGGCCGGCAAAATGACCCGGTCGGATATTGTAGGGATCGTGGCATCGGGAGAACCGCCCACCTGGAATAGAATGTCGGCCGGTTTCGCCCAGGGGCTCAAGGCATCCAACCCGGCCAGCAAACTACTATATAGTGTCATCGGAGAAGAGGCTTATGCAGATGCAGCCGGGGGCAAACGAAATACCCAGGATCTGATCGCCGTCGGTGCCGATGTGATATTCGGCATGGGAGACGGGGCCTCCTTTGGCATGCTGCAGGCATGCGCCACCAAAAAGGCCAAAGACGGAGGAAAAGTCTGGTTTATCGATGTCATCGGCGACAAGCGATCCATCGATAAGACCGATGTACTGCTGAGCTCGGTCATCATGGACATGTCGGTCGTCTACGAGGAGGTCATCAAAAGCTACATGGATCAAACATTCGGACAGCAACACTGGGTCGGGATGGCAAACGGGGCAATTTATCTGATGGAACTGAACAAGGCGGTACCGGATTCGGTCAGAGAAGAATTAGCCAAGATTAAAACAGATATCTTGGCCAAAAAGATTGATGTTGTGGACATCCCGAATGCCGTCGACCTTCACAAGTATTTAAAGAAGACTTTCCCGAGATAAATTTGCTGCGCAAATTCGTATTTGGGACTAGTGCAAGAAACCAACTGAAAAAGCCAGCAGGAACTGCCCCCCATAATACAGAGGTAATCCCAACAGGCGGTTGGTAAATCCCGGTTTTACAAACCGATCACGGGCCACGAATATGTCGGAGAAATAAAAACTGACCGCCCCGCACAGCACCAAAAGCCCTCCGGCCGAAGGGAGCCTGGCATCTCCGATTACCGTTAAGGCACCGATAACCATAGCGGTAATCACAATCACGTAGGCTATCACCGGCACTTGCATGGTGCCCAGATGAGGCCGCAGCCAGAAAAAAATCAGGGCGCTGGCGGCCAGACTGAGAGCGCCGCCCCCCCAGGTCCAGGGATTCAAATCCGCGACCGAGAAGAAACCGATAACGTAGCACACGTGACCGAGCAGAAAAGAAACCAACCCGCACAGAAACATGCGCTGCTGGGGCAGAGCCAGAAATACATCACCGCCCAGGCAAAAAATCAACCCGATCAAAACAGCCGTGGAATAGTGGGGGACGGGATGGGGCTGGACCAACGCGGTCACGATGAAAAGACCTGATAGAACGGTCTTGGTGGGAAGCTTGCCCCTCTGGTTTGCGTTCCTTTCAAAGTACAAAAGACCGGTCAGCAAAAATACCGCTGCTATGATGATGATCGTGTTCAACATGGAGATGATAGCAAATTCAACGTCGGGCATCTGCAGATCAGGATTCGGGGATTACTGACTCCTTATATCAAAGGATACAAACTTAAAAAGCGAACCGCAGAACCGCAGAATTTCGAATATCGAATGTCGAAGGATGGAATCGCTTTGCTCAAGCTTTTTTAAAATGGACAGAATACATTCCTTCGATATTCGACATTCATTATTCGATATTCGACATTCGGATTTGTAAAAGTCTCTTTACCGGCCAGACTGGTCCCGCTCCTAACCACTTGGCACTATGCCCCCTGCCCCAGACAGGTCAGACCAGGCCCTGATCGAGCATGGCATCCACCACTTTAACAAAACCGGCAATATTGGCACCGGCCTCATAGTTGCCGGACTGTCCATATTGCTCGGCTGCTTCCACGCAGGTCCCGTGTATGGTTTTCATGATGAGATTCAGGCGATTGTCCACCTCCTCACGGGTCCACGACAAGCGCATGCTGTTCTGGGTCATCTCCAGCCCGGAGACCGACACCCCGCCGGCATTGGCCGCTTTGCCCGGTCCGTAGAGTATTTTGTGCTCCTTGAAAATGTCGATGCCATCGGGTACGGTGGGCATATTGGCGCCTTCGCTGACCAGGCCGACACCGTTGTCGATCAGATTCTGGGCATCTTTGGCGTTGATTTCATTCTGGGTAGCACTGGGAAAGGCGCAGTCGGCCTTGTGGTCCCAGATTGGATTGTAGTCCGCGGATGGGTCCACCTCGGTGTGCACCGCGGAAGAATATTTTTCAGCATATTCACTGATGCGGCCCCGGCGCACGTTTTTGAGAATTTTCACATGTTCGAGCTTTTCGGCGTCAATGCCGCTCTCATCATAGATGCAGCCGGATGAGTCTGACAGCGTGACGACCTTGGCACCCAATTCGATCAGTTTCTCGGCCGTGAACTGGGCCACATTGCCCGAGCCTGAGACCAGGCATGTCTTGCCCTCGAGGGTCTGATTGCGGGTCGCCAGCATTTCGGCGGCGAAATAAACCGATCCGTAGCCCGTAGCCTCAGGCCGAATCAGGCTGCCGCCCCAGTTCAGGCCCTTGCCGGTCAGTACTCCGGTAAATTCGTTGCGCAGTTTTTTATACATGCCGAATAGATAACCGATCTCCCTGGCACCGACGCCGATGTCACCGGCGGGCACATCCGTGTCGGGACCGATATGGCGGAACAGCTCGCTCATAAAGCTTTGGCAAAAGCGCATCACCTCGTTGTCTGATTTGCCTTTGGGATCGAAATCGGAGCCGCCTTTGCCACCGCCCATCGGCAATGTCGTCAGGGCATTCTTAAAAACCTGTTCAAATGCCAGAAATTTCAATATCCCCAGATTGACCGACGGGTGAAATCTCAGTCCGCCCTTGTAAGGACCCAAAGCGCTGTTCATTTCGATCCGAAAGCCCCGATTCACCTGAACATTGCCCTGGTCGTCCGCCCAGGGTACCCGAAAAAGGATCACGCGCTCCGGCTCTACCAGTCGCTCGGGAATCTTGGCCTGGCGGTAAATCGGATTTTGATCCAGCACGGGCTTTACAGACTCCATGACCTCGCTGACCGCCTGATGAAATTCCCTTTCCTGGGGGTCTCTATCCTTTACAATGTCCATTATATCAACCATATGACCTCCTCGATTAAAAACGGAAAACTTAACAAATTATAAGATATGCCGAGGTTTACCGAATGCACCAATATCTACAGATCGTGGCGTACTGCAGTGATGGAGTATCCATCTTCGCTGCGCTTCGACGCGACAAGTTGGATTTTTGCATTAATGGCGCCAGCTTTTCATCCGTCACTCCAGTGCTGCAATACTCCAACACTTCGAGCTTTATTCAAAAACAAAATCACTGGGAGCATTCACCTTCTTTCTGTTCATAGGACCGAATGAAAATGAAGCATGTGAGCGCAGCGTATATAACTTGCCGGCGTGGACGGATCGTTCCGTCTTTTTCTTATTGAATGTGTGCTGAATATCAATTTCACCTGGCTGATACAAGCACAATCGTAAAAGAAATGTCAATTCGGGGGATTTGTTCGATGCGAGTTTACCTGTTAGCTATCTTCTCTGATCAACTCGATGGTGTCGGAATAATTCACAGATGTGTTGCGTCCTTTGCGTTTGGCCTCGTACAGGGCGGCATCGGCCTTTTTGATCAGCTCTTCGATGTCGGTACTGTCGGATGGATATGTCGCGATTCCCAGACTGACGGTAATCGGCGGCAGGTCTTCGAGTTTGGTATTGACAAGCTCTTTGCGAAGCCGCTCCGCCAGACCATAAGCGGCGGTCTGATTCGCGTCCGGGATCACCATGACGAATTCCTCGCCGCCGTAGCGCGCAATGGCGTCTACGTCCCGGATGTTGCTCTGGAAGAATTTGGCGATGGCCCTTAGCGCATCATCCCCGACATCGTGGCCGTATGTATCATTGATCTTTTTAAACCGATCCAAATCCGCCATAATAACAGAAAGCGCCTTGTCATAGCGCTCGGCCCGCTGGATTTCCTCTTGAAGTTTGACCATGAAATACCGGCGTTCGTAGAGACCCGTCAGGGAATCGGTCACGGCCATGTCCCAGAGTTGAGCCTTGTTTACCGCCACCGCGGCCTGGTCCGCGACAGCCTTCAGCATCTCCACATCCTCTTGGGTGAATTCTTTTCCCCCTTTTTTGTTGGTTACGTTGATAACACCGATAACATCGCTGTAGACGACCATCGGGATGCAGACAATCGATCGCACATAAGAGGTATCCGAGTTGATAAACAGGTCATCCTCCCGGATATTGTTGACAATCATGGGTTTGGCAGTTTTGAAAACCTCGCCGGCAATGCCTTCACCGGGTTTAAAACTGCGGCACCGGATCTCATTGTTGTTGACCCTGTCCTGGAACTCGATATCCTCCAGTCCCGCCAGCACACGAATGTTCAAACGGTTGGTTTCAGGGCTGTACATCATGAGCGAGCCTTTTTCAGCCTTGGTTATCTCGATGGCCTGGCTCAGGATGTACTGCAGAAGGTTCTTGAGGTCACTGATATAATTCATCGCCTTGCCGATGCTGTATAGCAGCGATAAATTTTGTAGGGTTTTGTCAAGATCCTCTTTTTCTTTTTTGCGCCGGGCATAGAGCCGGCAGGTGTTTATCGACACGGCTGCCTGGGCTGTGATTTGCTGCAGAAAGTAGAGGTCGAATTCGTCAAAGGGTTGTTTGCCGGCTTTCGCTCCCATGAGTAATAGGCCGATGACCTCATCTCGCATAACCAGCGGCGCCCAGAGCCCGGAAGGCATTTTATCTAAATGCGGCTTTTCCACAAACTTCGGAATCAGGGGCTCTGCCGAGCCGTCGGCTACGGCAAACCCCCTATCTTGAAGAACCTTTTCCCACAGGCTTTTAGTACCTTTCTTGAATTTAAAGCTCAGCTTCCCCAACCCAAAGTTGAAAACATGCTTGAAGATCTCCTTCTCCGACTCATAGACGAATAAACCCAACCTGGATATTCCGAATTTATTTTTGATGATGCCGCCGAAGGCGGCATAAAGTTCATCGGGATCTAAAATGTCACTTAGATCCCGGCAGGCTTTAAGCAATTCCGTCAGTTCCGCGGCTCGACGCGCATATCCGCCCGCGGAGGGTTCTTTTTTTCGACTGTCCGTCGATGGCTTTTCCGGCTTTGGCGATTTCATTATCTATAATAATACCAGCATTTTGTGAAAAATACAAATTTGATGCTTCCCGGCCTTCCAATCAATCGGCATTTCAAGCAAAAACTTTAGTAAACTGCTATTTTTGCAGCAAAAATATTAGGCTGCGGCATTGGCGCGGACGCCATTGAACCAGGTGCAACGAAATGATCACCCGAATGTACCCGCGCGCATGTTTCTCTCCCCTGGCTTTGCGCACTGCAGACAGAATTGCGAAGATGATGCCTTCCTGCCAGGCAGCCGGTTAAAAGGCGGATTTGTCCCGCTGGAACCGGGCCAGCATTTTTTGCATGTGCTGGGCGATGAGGTCCAGTTTCAGAGATTTTTCTCTACCGGTTTGAATAAGAAAAAAAATCCCGATGCCGGCCATCACAAGGTTGGGCAGCCACATCCCGACCACGGGCGGATAAACACCGCTTTTGCCGAAAGAGTAGCCTGCTGTCAAAAGAAGGTAATACAGAAAGAAGAAGAAAAGACAGGTTACCAGCCCGAAAGAGCGTTTGGTGGATTTGGATTGTATGCCCAGGGGAAAGGCCAGCAGCCCCAGGGTCAGGCAGGCCACCGGGATGGCAAAGCGGCGGTGCAGGACGATTTGGGCCTTATAATAATCTTCATCTTCGTCGGCCGAATCGCCGATAAACTCGCGCAACTCCGCAATGCTCATTTCTTCCCGATGCTTCCGCCTTCGTGCAACCCGGCCCAAATCTTTCTGCAGATCGAGGCTCAGGGTATAGTTATCGAACTGGATCGAACTTGCCGATCGCTCCTTTAAGCTGGTCTGATGAATTGAGCCGTTGGACAGGATCAAATGATAGGTGAGCTTCTGGGCTTCACTAACCAGCCTGCCTTCGGGTGCAATCACCGTGTTGACAACGTCGGCCTGACGCTTGTCCTCGATAAAGACATCGATCAATTTTTGATTCTTCAGATCAATCTTATTAACATAGAGCATGACGCCCTTGAAAGTATCATTGAAGGTTCTTTCTTTTAAACCGATGTCCGCATTGGAAGCGGCCACTTTAAGGGCCATTTCCTCCATGGATGCCTTGGCCCGCGGCACCCCATAGAGCGTGATAAAAATGGTCAGTGAAAATCCCATGAAGGCAAATATCAATACCGGCGGCAGCAGGCCGTATACACTCAATCCGCATGATTTTATGGCAACGATCTCATTGTCGCTGGATAGCCTCAGGAAAGTCAGCAAAATAGCCATCATCACGGACATCGGTATGATAAACATCAAAAACCACGGCAGGGTATAATAAATGAACGTCAAAACGGACCAGAGACTGAGTTTATAGTTGACGATCCAGTTGGCGATTTCGATCATTTCAGTCATCAGGAACAAAAAAGTAAAGACGAAAATATTGATGCTGAAAGGGACGAACATTTCCCTCAGAATATAGCGATTGGTGATGGAATTAAGCTTCATGAACCCGATCTTTTGTTGGTTACGATCAGCTTGTCACCCACCTGGGCGACGATTTGCATGCCATCATGCAGATTCTCGACATCTTCCCAGTCGTCCTGCTTAAAAACGCAGTACACCCTTTCCGGGCTGTTGATGTAATCCTGCAATTGCCCGGGATTCTGCAGCAGTTCCGCCCGGCGATCGGTATAAAATAGAAAAGAGGCCCTGGCCTTGAGGTAAAAGGTTATGCTGTCACCAGGTGCCATAAGCTTGTCCAGCCTAAGAGCCAACTCTTTACCGGAAATGTTCGGTCCAAGTACGGGAACGACCAGGATTAGAAACATGAGAAATAACGTCGCCGCCATTGCAGCCATAGATCCTACAAAAGCCCTGTATTTCCGCCCAGCAGCCAGAACAAGCGAGATCGACGTACACACTGCCAGCCAAGCGCCGGCCAGATAAATCCAGGACATCTTTATGGATGATTCGGCTGTCAAGGCGCCGGGTGGGAAGAACAGCACCCAGATCAACGCCAGCGGTGCCATGACTGCCAGGGGCAAATGGGAAAATAAAACGCCCTTGTGCAGCGCGCGTTCGGCTCTGTGGATCAGGTCATTCCAGAGCGCACCCATCAGTAAGGATGCGGCCGGGAATAATGGCAGGATGTAAGTGCCGAGTTTCGAACTTGCCGCCGAAAAGAAAAGCAAAACAGTTCCAAACCAAATTAAAGCAAATATCAAGCCATCACCGATTTCAGCGCTCCGTTTCCGAAAGGCGCTCCAAATCGCCAACGGTAAAAACGGGCTCCAGGGAAACAGTCCTCCCAGCAGGACCGGGATATAGTAATAAAACGGCCTGGGATGGCGAGCTTCTCCGGACAGAAAGTTGCCGATGTTCTGCTTGAGGAAAAAATACTCCGTATACTCGGGATTGCGCAGGCTGATCAGTATATACCAGGGTGCCGCGACTGCTAGAAAAATAATGATCCCCCAGGGGAGCTGCATTTTCCTGATAAATCGCAGATCCTTTTTATAGATCAGAAATAAACCGATGATCATCAACGGGATGGCCAATCCAACCGGCCCCTTGGCCAGGACGGCACCTCCCAGGGCAGCGTATCCGGCCAGGAAAGCCGTCTTGCGCCGCCGCCGGTGCTGATATCCGATGAAAAAAAGCGTCAATGCGAGGGTGTCGAAAAAGACCAGACTGATATCGTGCACCACCACCCGGGAGAGGATAATAAATTCGGCGCTGGTCGCCAGGACCAGGGCGCTTAAAAACGCGGCCGGGGGACCGAACATCCGTCTTCCCAGCCAATATGTAATCACGACGCAACCGAGTCCCAACAGCGCCGCCGGCAGACGGGCTGCAAATTCGTGGAAGCCGAAGGCCGCAAGCGATATGGCGACCAGCCAGTTATGCAGGGGCGGTTTGTCAAAAAAATTTTCGCCGTTGTACCGGGGGGTAACCCAATCCTGGCTTAACACCATATCCTTGGAAGTTGAGGCGTGCATGGCCTCATCGATATCCCCCATCGGCCCGATGCCCAAACCGTAAAAAAAGAGGATCAAACAGATGCAGATCAGGATCAATAATAGAAAGGACTCTTTTTCCCAATATTTTTTTTCAAACATACGGATAACGATTAACCTCAACTGGTTTTTGCTCGATTGAGGTATTATTTACCTTCCGTCCAGAGTAGATCGGCTGCAGCCACCTTTTTTGCAATCAGGCCATATTGAAAGGCAAAATCAGCAAACAGCTGCCAGCGGGCCGCATCCAGTCCCTGATGGGTCGCGTAATAGGGCAGGGTCAACTTAAAGGCCTCGGTTTCGGTTTTGCTGTCGGCTTCAGGGACTTGTTTAAAATATTCTTTTAGTGCGGTATCGGGGTGCCGACGCACATATTCGATCGACCGCTCTATCACCCGCCGGAAAGCCCTCGCCGCCTGCGCTTTCTTTTCCAGGGTCTTTTTGCTGGTCACGAATATCAATTCATCATAATCCGGTATGCCCCACTTCTCAAGCTCGAAATACCCGACAGCATAGCCTTTGGCAGCCATCGTAACAGTTTCATAGGTTTTAAAAGGCCCCATCACCGCATCGACCTTAGCGGCCGCCAGGGACTGCACGATGGCAAATCCGACGTTAATGGCTTCATACTGCCGAATGCCGTTTAATTTGGCAAAGGCATCCAGAAGGACGTCCATCAACCCCGGTACAGTGTAGCCGATTTTTTTGCCTTCCAAATCCTGGGGGACGCGGATGCCGCTGTCCTTCAAAAACAACAGGGTTGTCAGTGGATGTTCGATCAATCGGCCGACGACGGCGACATCGAGTCCCCGGTCCGCCGCGATGATCGTCTGGGGCTCATAGGAAACGGCCAAATCCACCGTGCCGGAAGCAGCCAGTTTGAGAGCGTCTGATGTGGCCGAGGGGCTGATAATATCAATTTCCAAACCCTCATCGGCAAAAAATCCACGCTGCCGCGCCACGTAAATCGGCAGATGGTCAACGTTGGGAAACCAGTCCAGAATCAATGTCAGTTTTTGAGCTGCCTCGATGGACGATGCCCAAAAAGAGGTAATAAGCAATATGGATATGATGATTTTGTAAAATTTTTTCATGACTATCCCCCTGAATGCTTCAGCCAAAATGTGCTTTACCGATTGAACATCGAACATCGAACGCCCAACGTCGAACATCGAATAATGATTTTCGCTTCGCTCAGCATTTTTATTAATCTTGTATGCCATTTCCGGATTTCCCGGAATTCCTTATTGGGGGTCTTGCTGCTGCTTTTGCCCCTCATTAATCATTCGATGTTGGACGTTCGATGTTCGATGTTCTTTTCTAATTCTTCCTGAGAGAAAACACCTCAACTCTTTTGAGGTTGAATGCCAACCCCCTGGAAGGCTGAACTATTGAACCTATGAACCCCTGAACCCTGAACCTTGCCCGTCTATTTCCAGGTGATTACCCGCTTTTCCAAGGCGCCGACCGCAATCCACAAAGACAACCCCATCACCGCCAGCCACAGAATGGCGGCAAACACCAGATCGACGTTCAGCCTGGCATTGGCCTGTATCATCAGATAGCCAAGCCCCTGCTGGGCGCCGACCCACTCGCCGATCACCGCACCGATGGTGGCAACGGAAACGCCGACCCTCAAGCCGGCAAAAAAATGGGGCAGAGCCCAGGGCCAGTACAGCAGTCGCAGGCTTTTTATGAACCCGGCACCCATTTGCTGAAAAAGAATCCGGAACTCGGCATCGCAGCTTTTAAATCCTTCCAGCAGGCTCACTGTAATGGGGAAAAAAATAATGACCGCCGCCATCAGCACCTTGCTGGCAATACCATATCCCAACCAGATAACCAGCAGGGGCGCAATGGCAAAGACCGGCACCGCCTGGGAAGCAACCAGAAAGGGGGCCATCGCTTTTTCCACCACCGGATGGGCAAACATGATGATTGCCAGCGGCAATGCCACCATCAGCGAAAGGAAGATGCCGGTCAGCACTTCCAGGGCCGTTGTCCCCGCGTGGGGCAGCAACAGGGGCGCCTCATAGATCGCCACCGCAAGAATGTGTGATGGTGGCGGCAGTATGAAATCGGGAAGCTGAAACCCTCTGCATGCCGCTTCCCAAATGCCGAGAATCACGCAGACCAGCGCCCAGGAGAACAACGTCGCCCGCTTCATTTCTCCAGTTCCTCCTGCAGGAGGTTGATTACAAAGTTTTTGATGCGGATCAATTGGGGATCATCGAGCGGTCTCAGCTTGGGTCCCGGCAGACTAAACCGATCCAACACCCTCATCGGGCGCCCGCTTAAAACCAGGACTTCATCGGCGAGCCTGAGGGCTTCCTCGATATCATGGGTGATCATCAGGATACTTTTTTCAAACTCCACCTGCAGCATTAAAAGCAGCGACTGCAGACTTCTGCGTGTAATGGCATCCAGGGCAGACAGAGGTTCGTCCAGCAATATCAATTCGCGTTCGAACATCAACGTTCGAACCAGCGCACAGCGCTGCCGCATGCCGCCGGATATCTGACCGGGCAGATAGGATTCGAAACCTGCCAGCCCCAGCTGCCTGAACAGTGAATGCGCCTTTTCCCCGGCTGCGATCATATCCTTGCCGCCGATTTTGGCCGGCAGCAGGGCATTGTCGATCAAAGAGAACCACGGCAGCAGCAAGTCCTTCTGGTGCATGTAAGCCGAAATATCCCGCAAGTATTCTACGGCGTCCCCATGCCATATTATATTGCCGCTGTCACCGGCGGTAGCCCCCGAGAGCACATTGAACAGCGTGCTTTTGCCGCAGCCCGACGGCCCGATCAGCACCGTAAAGCCCTTCGGAGGCAGTTCCAGGTTGAAATTCTCGAAAATGGGAAGATCGCCGTAGCGTTTGCTCAGATTGGTGACAATCAGCATGCCATCAATCCTCCGCGTCGGTAATACCGGAGGATCAGGGACAGGAGAGAATTCGAAATATAGGATATCCACATCCCTGCGCCGGCATTATCCGGATCAGGTTCCAGGGGTCGAGGCGATCCGCCTCCTCTCAGCCTATGTTGTACGGCTCCCCCAGCGATAGTTATGGTTTAGTTACCATCTTCGCGCGTTATTGTCAAAACAAGATGCATACCGGTGCGAGACCGCCAGTGCAATGATGGAATGTTGGAGTACTGCAAAAATGGGTCTGGGTACCCGGCTCTGAGGGTATGCTCTAATTTCGGTCAAACATTCGACTCAAGCGTAACGAAAATAAAAACAAAATGGATAACATCCTTTATAAACCCAATATCCCAACATTCCACTATTCCATTATTCCATGAGCGAGACTGGGACTAATGCCCCGCAAAGTTCCCTGAATACTCATTCGGTTGCAAATCTACCTCGACATTCAGTCGCCGTTCGCGGCAGTTTTGGATAACTGTTCCAGGATGCTTTCGAGCTTGTCCAGTTCGCGGCCGTATCCGGCCCAATCGCCCTGCCGCAGGTAGTCTTTGGCCTTCTGGTAGTACTGGAGTGCTCGAGCACCCAGATCCGGAACTGCCCCTGTCGTCGGCTGGACCGCAGAGGCCGCCTGGCTCTTGACGATCTCGCTTCCCAGCACCCGGTTCAAAGCCTGGTTGAGTCTTTCTTCCATCACCACCCGGTTGCCCAGGGCCACGATCACCCGCTTTAACTCCGGCAGCGACGCCGTCGTGGTGCTGCCTTTTCTGGCCGGTCTGCCGGCCGGATCCTTCTTGGGCTTGACCCCGGTTTGGGATTGCGGCGCCGGCACCGCCGCCTTGACCTCCTGCTTGGCTTCCAGATAAATCGGCTCCACGTAGGTAAACGCATTGCTCATCGGAATGGCCAGCAGGTTGCCCCGGATGACCCTGGAGCCGCGCTGGTCCCACAAGCTCAGCTCCCGGGAAATTTCGGTTTGTTGATCGATGCGGGCCTCGATCTGCATCGGTCCGTAAACCAGCTTTTCCTTGGGCAGTTTGTAGACGATCAGGTTGCCGTAATTGGGCAGGTCGCTGCGGGCCGCCAGCCAGCCGATCATGTTGTCTTTTTTGGCCGGTGTGTAGGGGAGCATCAGGAGGAACTCCTCTTTGTCCTCTTCGGGAAGCTTTATGATAATATAGTAAGGCTTCATCATCTGGCGCTTGTCGCCGTAAATCTCATCCGGCGGTTCCCAGAGATCCTCCTGGTTGTAGAACACCTGGATGTCCTGCATGTGATAGCGGGAGTAAGTTTGCACCTGGATTTCAAACTTGTCGACCGGATAGCGCAGGTGATTTTTGAGGTCCGCCGGCATCTTGTCAAGGGATTTAAACAGATCCGGATAGACCCGGGAGTATGTCATGAGGATCGGATCCTGCCCATCGATGATGTAATAGCTGACATCGCCGTCATAGGCGTCGATAATGACCTTGACCGAATTGCGGATGTAATTGAGCCCGATGCTTCTGAAGGGGTTTTTGGACCGCTTGGAATAAGGATACATGTTGGATATCGTATAGGCATCCTGGATCCAGTAAAGCCGGCCCCCTGAAACCACCATGTAGGGATCGGTGTCATAGGCCAGAAAGGGGCAGATTGCTTTAACCCGCTGCTTGATCCGGCGGTTGAACATAATCCGGCTTTCGGGCGTCAAGTAAGTCGTAAAGAGTATCTGGGGATCCTGGAATTCGATGGCAAACAGGATTCTCTTCAGAAAGGAATCTATGGCAACACCGCCCTTGCCCTCGTAATCGGCGTAGACGTTGCTGTCCCCCTTGGGGTAGTCAAACTCCTGGGCGCTGGTCTTGACCAGGACGTACTCATCGGTCTTTTCGCCGTAGTATATTCCCGGTCGGTCGATCTTGCGGTCTATGTCCACCGCCGGCGGCAGATCCTTGATCATCAGCTGTGGAAGACCTTCATCGGTGACCTCGTTGACGGGACTCATCGCCAGACCATAGCCGTGGGTGTAGATCAGATGCCGGTTGACCCAGGTATCGGCCTGGGGCGGGAGTTGGTCGACCACCAGTTCCCTGGCGGCCAGCATGACCTGCCGGTAGGTATCGCCGATCATATAGCGGTCCACATCCACGTTGTTGAAGTCATAGTAGAGCCGGATGGCCTGAATCTGCCGGTAGGTCTGCAGCAGGGGGCGCTCATCCCAGATCCTGATGTTCTGAATCGTGACGTCGTGTCCCCTGATATCCTCCGCGCTCAGATCCTCATCGATTTCAAACGGGACCTCCTTGATGTTGTTCAAATTATAGGCTTTGCGGGTATACTCGATATTGTGGGCGATAAACGGAGATTCCTTGGCCAGTTCGTTGGGTTTGACCACGACCTGCTGGACTGCGAGCGGCAGACCGTAGGCCAGAATGCCGATGGTGGCAACCCACACGCCCCCGCTGACAAGCAGCGGTTTCAATTTCGGCCGCAGCGAACTGTAGATCAGAAAAAGGCTCCACAGCAGGGATAGCACCATCAAGACCCTGAAGGCAGGGATTCTGACGTGAACATCCGTGTAGCTGGCGCCAAAGGCCGGCCCCTGGGTGGAGTAAAGCAGGCCGTAGACCTTAAGATGGTAGCCCAGGGCCACCAGGAGTACCATGACACCGGCCAGCACCAGAAGGTGGTTGCCGACTTTTTCAGCTATATTAATCTTGGGCAGAGAGCTCGGCTGATTGTCCGCCAGCAGCACTTCTCCGACAAACTGGACCCCGCCGTCCTTTATATACCAGATTACCGTCACCAAACCGGCGAACAGAAGCATAATCAGCAGCTGTTCGCGGACAAACAAATAAAACGGCAGCGAGAACACATAGAATCCGATGTCCTTGTCGAATATGGGGTCCGTGGTGCCGAAGGGCTGCTGGTTGATAAAGCTCAGAAGCATATTCCACTGTTCGGAAGCCCTGGAAGCGATAAAAAAACTGACAACCAGAATGGCAGCTAGAATCAGGTTGTCAAGGGTGACACCCGAGATTGGAAACCCGCCGATTTCAGCCGTCGCCCGTTGCCCGCCGGGGGGATTGAGGCGCTGGGCAATCACAAGATTGGCGACCAGAATGACAATCATAAAAAACCAGACCGTTGCAACCAGTCCGAATTTTCCAACGATCATGGTCCAGAACACTGAGGCGAAACCCAGATTCTTGAACCACAGCCAATTGGGATAAACAGCGATAACCGCTCCGATAAAAATCAGTACGAGGATTGCCAGTAAGATAAGTGCCCGCTTTAAATTCATGGTCTTAGACTCCGTTCGATGGACCCCGGTGGGTCCGCGTATAATTTCGTGGTACCTGCGATTCGATTTCCGATCGTCTTAACTTTTTGAATGACAGTAAATCAAGCTTGTATAAGAAGCCGTGATCATAGAGCGTATTCCTGATTTATGCAAGCCTCAAAATAAAGGATTGCGGTGCAATTTTTATCCAAGGTCCAACCTAAAAAAAACGTTCCGATATCCAAATGTATCTGAACGTTTTTACGACTACTGCTGATGTCAGCCTCTGTCGGGCATTCACCTCTGTTTTACAAGCGTTAGAAGCACTAGAAGCACTAGGATTGAAAATCCCGCCGCCGGACAAACCCGGTGGCGGGTCAAGGGAGCAACCACCCTGCCGGGATGCCGGGCCCTGAGTACGGCACCCCGAACAGCCCTAAAGGATGGGTTTCATTTTTGCAATCGGAAAAGAAACGGCGATCAACCCGTGCCGCGGCAGGGTTGGCCGGCTTCCAATGCACGTTAAAGACCGGTTCCTGCACCGGCCCAACCCCACCGGGCCGGGCCGATGCTGTGAACAGCGCGATGACCGTTCGAGCAAAAATGCTCGCGGCTATCATCGATTTTAAGCCCGGCCCGCCAGGACGTCAGCGTCATCGGGCACCTCGTCGATGACGTGGTGCTTGGGCGGGTGGGACTTCTGGGTCATCAAACTCACCGGAACCATGACCAGCAGCGATACCACCGGTGGGATCATGGTATCCAGGCCGGCCAGATGTTCGGGAATCGTATAGAACAAATAAAGCCTGAGAACAGAGCCGATAATTATGGATGCCAGCGCTCCCGGTGTATTGGCCTTTGACCAGTAGATTCCCAGGGTCAGCGGAACCACGACGCCGGCAAACACGACGTCGAATGCCAGCACCAGCAGAATGCCCGGTTCGGGCTTGACGATCGCCAGAAAGATCGCAAAGGCGACCACCGGTATGGCCATGACCCGGCTGATGATGAGCAGCTTGCGGTCGGAGATAACCTTGGCCGCATCTGTTCTGTCAACATCATTCTGATTACTTGTTTTGCGGCGTGCCATGGGCATCAGGATGTTTCTTTGCAGCAGGTTGCGTCCCAGCACCGTGGAAACACCCAGGATGCCGCCGTCGGCGGTCGATGCACCGGCACCGATGATGCCACCCAGAACCAGCAGCCCGAAAATAAAAGGCACATGCGCCTGGGCCAAAGTCGGCAGAATCATGCGTGGATCGGCGATATCGGGAAAGAGCGTCAACCCCATCAAGCCCATGAAGGAGCACACAACACCGGTAATAACGGTGCCTACCGCGCCATAGTAGCAGCCCCGCTGAGCAACATCAGGGGATTTGGCAGCAAAAATTCTTTCCATAAAATCCAGGGCCACGACGTCCCCGATACCCAGGGCCAGGATGCCGGCCCAGTTCAGCAGGGCCCCGTCGGCAACGGAGGTTAAACCGGCCAGGTTAACGAAGTTGTCCGGGATGGCGGCCGAAAAATGGCTCCAGCCGTAATCGGCCAAAAGATAGAAAAAGCAGCCGATAAAACCGATCATGGCCGGATAGATCTGGACGATGTCGGTGGCAGCACAGGAGTAAAGGCCTCCGGATACCGTGTAAATGAAAATGAAAATCGCAATGATGATCAATGCCATGACGTAGTCCATCTCAAAAACGATGGATACGATCCAGGCCGAACCGGCGAAGTTGCCGGCCACCAGGATGGCAAAACTGAAGGCCATCAGAAGAGAGACAAGGATCTCGACCAACCAGTTATATCTGCGGAAATAAAAATCCGGCAGGGTCAACAGATTCATCCGGTTCAGCGGTTTGGCAAAGAACAGCCCGCAGACCAGCAGGCATACCGCCAGGCCGAATGCGAATTGAAATCCGGCCCACCAGCCGCCGGAATAGACCCCGGCGGCATTGCCCATGGTGGCGTTTGCGTCCAGGGATTGCGCCAGGAGCATGGAGCCGATCAGGAAAAACGGCAGACTCTTTCCGGCGATAATGTAGCGCTTGCCGCTTCCCTGGACCAGGAAATACATACCGATTCCCAGCACAAAGAATAGAATGATAAAGATAATTAGACCAATTCCCATTGCGGACATAATCGATACCCCCTTTCGCTACAGATAGCGCACTACCGATAGCACAGGCTAATGTGAACTCCAAAATTATTGGTCGATGCGATTGATCCGGAGGTGGCAGTCAAACTCTCAATTGGCTTCTCCTACCAAAGAAAAATGCCCTGCCAAATTATCTCCGGTATGAGGACTATTCCCGCAGCCCTCCAGGCAGCAGGCGCCAAATTGCGCGCCTGCCGCCCAAGACCACCACGGGATAGAATCCTTAATGAAGGCCCGGGAATTGCAGAATGCAAAAAATCCAAACCGGTTCAGTTTAACAGGATTGTTAATAACCTTCAACCTGATTCGGGAAATAGTCCTCGCAGTCGCCTTCGTGATAGACGTCCAGGGTGGTACAGTGCAGGGCACCGCCGAACGGAATCACCTTCTCGTAAGGAATTGGTACAACTTCAAAGCCGAATTTGTCAAGCTGTTCGCAATAGGCCGTCTCACCGGCTTCTACATAAACGGTCTGGGGATCATGGGAGAAGGTGTTCATGGAGATCCAGGATTTGCCTTCATACAGACCGGTCAGGTAGACTTTGTTTTTATGCACCCGGGGCGGGCGGCCGGGATCAGTTCCCAATCGTTCCTTTTGAACAGCTCCCATACTTCCGGCGTGCGCGGAGCCCAGTCCGAATTGTACATACACAGGCCGGATCTCAGCGGCACGAAGTTGACATCGATGTGCCAGGGATGGAAATTGTCCGGCTTGTGGGGATCCATCGGGGTGTCGAACAGCACGTGATGCAGCCGCAGGCCCAGGGAGGCGAACATGCGCTTGAGCCAGTCCATACCGGCCTTGTTGGTCACAATAGAACAGCAAATAAAATGCCAGACACTGCGGGGAAGGAAAAAATATGTATCTAACGTATTTTTAATTAGTTATCTTAAACTGCAAAGGGGCTGGCCTCCAACTAAAATGCCGGTAAATATTGCAAGACACAACATTGGAGCACTACAAAACCGTGCGGTACTACACGTTATTGGCGGGTCTGCTGATATTATATTTTTGAAAGCGCCGATACATCGTCCAGCGGCTGATTCCCAGAATCCGGGCGGCTTTGGATATATTCCAATCGGTCTTTTCCAGGGCAGACCGGATCATCTCGGGGTCGTCGCCGTTTTGCTGGCTGACCGGGCGTTTGGGGAAGGATCGATGGTCTCTGATTTCTGCCGGGATATGCTCCAGCTGGATGGTCTGGTCCCGGCACAGCACGAAGGCCCGTTCGATGGCGTGTTCCAGTTCGCGAACGTTGCCCGGCCAGGCATGGTTCATAAAAGCCTGCAAGACCTCATCCGAAACACCGTTGATCGTCTTCTGGTAGCTTTTTTGGAAAGCCCGGCAAAAATGGCTGATCAATAAGGGTATATCTTCGTAGCGCTCGCGCAGGGGCGGCAGACTGATTTCGATGACGTTGAGGCGGTAATAAAGGTCTTCTCTGAATTTGCCGGTGCGGATGGCGGCCTTCAAATCCCGATTTGTGGATGCCAGTACCCGCACGTCGACCTTGCGCGGATTGGACTCCCCCACCCGGTCGAATTCTTTTTCCTGGAGTACCCGCAGCAACTTTAACTGGATCAGCGGGGAGATATCCCCGATCTCGTCCAGCAGGATGGTGCCGCCGTCGGCGGCCTCGAAGCGGCCCATTTTATTTCTGTCGGCCCCGGTAAAGGCCCCTTTGACATGTCCGAACAGTTCACTTTCAAGCAAATTTTCAGCCAGTGCTGAGCAATTCACCGTCACAAAAGGACCGTTTGCCCGCGTCCCGCCGTAATGCAGTGCTTTGGCAGCCATCTCCTTGCCGGTTCCGCTGTCGCCGGTTATCAGGACGGTGGTTGTCTGGCTGGCCAGGGTCTGCAAAAGATTGTAGACCTTCTGCATCTTCTCGCTCTTGCCGACGATGTTTTGAAAATGATGACGCGCTTTCAACTCCTTTTCGAGGTGGGTCAAACGGGTGATGTCCCGGATCACGAGAACCGCCCCGCCGAAATTTCCCCCGCTGTCCATCAGGGGCGAACTGTTGACCATGGCAATCAGCTTGCTGCGGTCCCGGTGGCCGCACTCAATCTGATAATCCTGGACGGTGGTCCTGGTGTGCAAGGTTTGCTTCAGCGCTTCAAGGCAGGACTGATCGCACTCCGTGGTGCAATCGCTAAAGGGCTGGCCCGTATCCAGCTTAAACCCGCATATTTTCTCCGCCGCTTTGTTGGCCTCGATTACATTCATGTCGGTGTCCACCGTAATGATGGCGTCCTGAACGCTGGCAAAAATAGACTCCAGGCGGCTGCGGTGCTGCTCCAACTCCTGCTCATATTTCTTGTTTTCAATGGCCCGGGTAATGATTTGGGCGGCGGTGGTCAGAATGTAGACATCCTCGTCGATCCATTGGCGGTGATAACGGCATTCATCGAATCCCATAAAACCATAAAGGTCGCCCTTGATGAACAGGGGGACGTTTAAGGTGGATTTGACATCAGCGGCCAGCAGCCTTGCGCGGTAATGATCCCCCGGTATGTTGCGGGTGTTCTCATAATTGATAATCTTGCCGTCCTTGAGCTGCCGTGTACCCCAGGGGATGGTGATTTTGAGTTCATCCAAGGCTGCCAGGGAGGTGATGCCCCGGGCCACCCATTCGCAGATGCAGGCAAAGGTTTCTGACACCGGCCGGTAGGTGAAAATGAAAATACGGCTGACATCCAGTATGCCCCCCATGCGCCGCAGGGAGCCGTCCAGGAATCGGTCGAGATCGTCGATCGCAACGGCACGCTCGGAAATGCCCGCCAGCATTTTCTCATAGGCAATCCGCTTGTTCAGTTTTTCGTCGGTCTTCATAGGGCGGCACTTTGTTCTCGGTTATCTGTTTTCTGTGACTCCGCCGGAGACGAATTTCAGCCCGAAAAAACGAAAGCTGAAAAGCACGAAACGAAGGTCATAATTTTTCCGTGTTGCGGTCCTTTCGTGCTTACGTGATTAATTTTTTCTACAGGGCCCTGGTTTATCCGGCCAGAGCCTTCGCATTTAAATTATCCTCTCTTTCATACCGGCAGCCAGGACATAGAGAAACTCCAGCCCGATCGTGGCCGCCGCCAGGGAGGTGATTTCGGCATGATCATAGGGTGGTGAAACCTCGACGATATCCATGCCGATCAATTTCAGACCGACCAGACCGCGGATAACCCTTAACGCCAAAGCGGTAGACAAACCGCCGACCACCGGAGTTCCGGTTCCCGGCGCATAGGCGGGGTCCAAACAGTCGATGTCGAAGGTCACATAAACCGGTTGGTTGCCGACCGCCTGTTTGATAGCGCTGATAATATCAGCGGCACTGTGATCCATGATCCAGTCCGCGTCGAGAACCCTGAAACGGTGACGGTCTTTGAGATATTCGCTGCGGATACCTATTTGCACCGATCGCCGGGGATCGATCAGGCCTTCCTGCTGCGCCTCTGAGAAGACGGTGCCGTGGTTGGACTGATCGGGTTCCCGTTCGGTGTCGGTATGCGCGTCAAACTGAAGCAGGGCCAAAGGGCCCCATTTTTTGGCGTGCTCCCGCAGCAGCGGCAGACTGATGTAATGGTCGCCGCCGAAGGTCAGCATGGTTTTATCCTGCGCCAGTATCCGGGAGGCGTGCGACTGGACCTGGGATGGCATGCCTTCTCCTGCGGCGGAGTCAATCGGAAAATCACCGCAGTCGGCAATGCCGAGGATATCAAAGACACTAAAATCCCAGGGCCAGCGGCGAAGCTCCCAGGCCAGGTTGGCCGAGGCGCTGCGGATGCAGGCCGGCCCAAAACGCGCGCCCGGACGTCCGGTGGTGGATTGATCGTAGGGCACCCCGCAGACGACCACATCCACATCCGCCTCGGCAAAATCCAGGGCCATCTTGCAGCCCAAAAAGGTCGCGGGATTCACGACCGATGCGGCTGACAGGTTGTTGGGCGTATCCGGCGTGACCATGATCCACTACCTATAAATCTCAAGCGCTTTTTTAAAGATTGCCAGTAAAGATCTTTGTCCCAATTGGAATGTTGCAATGCTGGAATATTGGAAAAATGGGTTCTAACCTCCGGGCGGTCGGGTTCACAACTCGAAAAGGACACCGAAGATGCCCCTTGGTTGGGCTATTCGTTACAATGATAGAATTAAGATGGACAACATCCGGTTATAAACCATCATTCCACTATTCCATTATTCCAGAGTCGGGAACAATGCGCTGACCTTAAAAATATTGCTGGGCCTTGATTCAGCCAACGAAATTACAAGGTCTCAAGCTAGAGATCCAGAACCATACCGACCTCGTCGCACTGGAAATATTTCGGGCAGCGGCTGCATTCGCCCCAGACCTTGGGCGGCAAATCCTTGCGTATTATCTTGTGAAACCCCAGCGTTTTGAAAAAATCTTCAGTCAGGGTAAAGGTAAACAACCGGTGGATACCGATTGTTTTGGCCTCCGCTTTCATGTGTTCGACGATTTTGCTGCCCAGTCCCAGATGCTGGTAATCCGGATGGATCGCCAGGGCCCTGATCTCGGCAATATCGTCCCAGAGGACGTGCAGGCTCCCACAGGCAACCAAAAGATTTAATACTTCCCGGGTCTCCGTCAGGCTGTACACCGGGACATCCGGATCGCTGGCAATCACGAAGTCCCTGATATTCTCGTATAGATATTGAGGCCCCCGGGGAAGCATTAAATTGGAAGCAGCATAGCCGTTGACCAGGGCGAGGATTTCTTCCACATCCCGGACCTGGGCTTTCTGGATGACAATGTGGCTGTCTTCTTTGGGCTTGTCTAGTACTTTGCGAAATTTCTTCCCGGCTTTGTTTTCGTCCGGCGCTCGCTGCGGCGGTGGCTCGATGTATTCCATAATTGTTTTCCTGGCGGTGCTGGATACCGCTCCGTTAAAACTTCCGGTTTTTTTCCAATTAATCCAAAAATATGGCCCGGATCATCCCCGCTGTCAAGGCTTAAGCCTGCCTGAGCGTAAAAATGCTCAATCTGGTGTTATTTGTTACTGGTTATACCGGTTGTCAAAATTAGGTTCCGTTTGCCAGATATGCTAACAGGAGATCATATAAGGTCTTACAAGCCCAAATAATTATATGCGTGACAACCGCTATGTTATTTTCAAAATATATGTGTTTACGGAAAAAATTAGAAGTGGTTTCCAAACCTCATCTAATCCACCGGAGGCGGATTGCCCCTCAAAGCTGGATTCGCATCGATCTGATTTTTCAAAGGTGCATCATGGGTTTCTTTGAAATGCTCATCCATCTAAGGCGGATGGCGCTTTCTCATCAAGCCACGCCTTGAGGCATACATTAAATTGTATAAAATAGACAGGTCATCCCGCTATGCGGGGCCTTTGGACGCGATCTGAGGTTTTGAAAACACTCCCCAAAAAGTAAGGTAAACGCTGATAATTTGCCTGGTGGTTAATCGAGTGCGGAGCGTTCTTTGACACCAAGATGTAAAAAGCGGCTTTCCAGTCAGGATTGGACCATTAGTGATTGATTCATCGCAGCTGGGAAACCGCTATCACATAGACTACAGGCTTTCTCGGAGGAGACGGCCGCGTTTAGGAGAACTCGTCGAATATCACCTGTTCCACGCCGTAAATATAGGCAATCAAGGCGGTCCGGATCCACATGCCGCAGCGCTCCTGGCGCCAGTAGGCGGCCCGCGGGTCTTTGTCGATGCGAATATCGATCTCATAGCGCCGGGGCAGCGGATGCAGAATGGCGCAGTGGGTTTGAATCTTGGACAAATGATCTTTTCTCAAATGAAAATCCGGATAGGTTTCTCCCTCGCTGGTGGGATCTTCCGAATACTCATTTTGAATCCGGGTCATATAGATGGCGTCGACTTCCGGCATGACACTTTCGAAATCGTCGGTTTCATAAAACGGGATCTGATGCTTGTGTAAAAACTCCTTAATGTCATCTTTCATTTTAAATACATCCGGGGCAACGTAGACCAGCTCGACATCTTTATAGTTTTTCATCAGATAGCTCAAAGAACGCACGGTACGCCCGCGTTTCAAATCCCCAACCATGGCTATCTTCTTGCCGTCCATCCCGCCGATAGTTCTGAATTCCCGCTCGAGGGTGTAAATATCCAACAGGGCCTGGGTGGGATGTTGATCGGGCCCTGAACCACCGTTTAATACCGGTACAGGATGTTCGGTCTGGTTGAGCACCCAGGCGGTTTTTTCGGCGAATCCGGCCTCCGGATGTCTTGAAATGATCAGATCGACATAGCTGGCGAAGGTACGAATGGTGTCTTCCGGCGATTCTCCCTTGACTTCGGAACTGGTGGAGGTACCCCGGATTTCTGAAGTGGCCAGCCCTAAAATGTGGCAGGCATTCTGAAAAGACAAAAAAGTTCGCGTTGAAGGCTGAACAAAATAGAGCATGGCACGCTTGTGGGGCAGCAGGTGTCTGAGCTTGCTCTGTCCCACTTTGGTTTTGGCCAGCAACCGGATCATGTCGGCCAGGTTGCACATCGAATCCAGGAATTCTCTGTCAAACTGCTGGGCATAAATGACGTCAAAAATGCGGCCGTTTTGCTTGAATGCTTCCAGCTTTTCATCTACGGGTTTGTTGATGAATTCATCCCATCCTTCAAATTCCTGTTGGGTCTGCTCGGCATATTTCTCCATTTTATTCTCCTCCCAAATATCGTTGAGCTGAAATTCGATCCTAAACGGTAACTATGGCAAAAAAAGCGTTGTGTGTCAAGAATGGAATGACCACATTATGTTGTGGTTTTTTCACTAATCCCACCAGATATTAAAAATAACTGATAAATTGAAACCTTAGCGCCCTGACGGCTTGGATGTGTTTTCTTTTGGTTGTCCTCTGATGATATGATCACGATGGCGGCACCCTGCAGCTGATCGATTCTTCTTGAACGTCGGTCATTTTTCTGTCATATTTTTACGCTTCGCAACGCCTTATATTGAGGATGCCATTTTCCCTTTCAAAGGAAACCGGAATGCCACTTCGAAAACTGAAGGAATCGCTGCTTGAAAAAATAGCGACAGCGGCTCAAAAACAATTTAATCAAACGCCCGAGGATCTACAGATAGGATTTCCGCCGAATCCCGACCTGGGCCATTTTGCGGTAGCCTGCTTTCCGCTGGCCAAACAATTCCGCAGACCACCGGCTGCAATCGCTGCAGAGTTGGCTGCCAACATAATGCCGGATGAAGTTCTGCAAAAAGCGGTTGCGGCAGGACCCTATCTTAATCTGACCATATCGTCGGCGGTGCTTTTCGGTGATATTTGCTCGGAAATTATTGCCCGGGGGAACAGCTACGGAGAGTCCACTACCGGGGATGACAAGCGGGTTATGGTCGAATATCTATCACCGAACACCAACAAGCCCCTGCACCTGGGCCACCTGCGCAATGGGGCCTTGGGCATGTCGGTGGCCCGCCTGTACGAGGCCACCGGCCATCGGGTCGTCAAGGCCAACCTGGTTAACGACCGCGGTGTTCACATCTGCAAAAGTATGCTCGCCTGGCAGCGCTGGGGCAATGGTTCTAAGCCGGATTCCGAAGGGATCAAGGGCGACCATTTCGTCGGGAAGTGGTATGTGCGCTTCGCCCGGGAGGCCGACAGGGATGCCGACCTGGAGAACCAGGTGCAGCAGATGCTCCAGAAATGGGAAGCCGGCGATCGGGGGACGGTCGATTTGTGGAAAACCATGAATTCCTGGGTTTATGAGGGGTTTTCACAAACCTATCATGACTTCGGACTCGAGTTTGACGTTTTTTATTACGAATCGAACACCTACAAGCTTGGCAAGGATGTCATCCAAAAAGGTCAGGAGGCCCAGGTGTTTGCCAAGGACGCGCGCGGCAACACCGTCTTCGAGCTGCCGGCCGAAGAATTTGGTCGCGAAAAAAACGGCGACCCTAAAAAGGTCACGGTGCTGAGACCCGACGGCACCAGTCTTTACATCAGCCAGGATATCGCCACGTCGATCTTGAAGATAGAAGAGCACAACCTGAATTTTTCCATTTATGTGGTCGGCAGCGAGCAGGAATACCATTTTAAATGTCTGTTTCAGATACTGTTTGACCTGGGGTATGAATGGGCCAGAGACTGCTATCACCTGTCATACGGCATGGTCTATCTGCCCGAAGGCAAGATGAAATCCAGGGAGGGAAAAATCGTCGATGCCGACGACCTGATCGCCGAAATGAAGAATCTGGCGGAAGATGAAATCCGCCGACGGGACCCGGATGGCGCCCTTTCGGGCGACGAAGTGGCCCGCCGGGCGGGAAAAATCGGTATCGGGGCGATTAAATTCTACCTGCTGCGGGTGCGGCCCACCCAAAGCATCAATTTCGATCCTGCCGAATCGATTTCTTTCGATGGCTTTACCGGCCCTTACTGCCAGTATGCCTATGCCCGGATCTTCGGGATCCTGGAAAAAGCCGCTTTCACCGGTCCGGAGCTGAAACAGGCGGATTTTGCGACCCTCGGCAACCCGGAGGAAGTGCAGCTGCTGCAGCAGTTGATGGAGTTCCCGGCCGAGGTCGAAGGCGCCGTAATGGAGCTCAATCCGTCGCGAGTTGCCGTCCACGTATTTAATACGGCCAAGGCATTTAATCAGTTCTACAATAAACATCCAGTGATCCAGGCCGGCAGCCCCCGGCTGGTCAACGCCAGACTCGCCCTCATCAAAGCCACCGCAGTGGTGTTGAAAAAAGGCCTGGATCTGCTGGGTATCGGTGTTCTGGAGAACATGTAGCGGATTCGGGTTGCGGGTTGCGAGTTGCGGGGTACGAGTTGCGGTGTACGAGCTGCGGGTCTATCGATTGCGGATTCTAGATTTCGGATTTCAGATTGATAGGGCCTCACACTATGCGGAGTGCGGGGTGAAACAGACGGCCTTCGGTGTTCGGCCAACGGCATTCGGGGGTGGGGCCCGACAACTAGTCGTGTCGTAAGGGGTGGGACATATGGAATGCGGCTCTTAGCAGAGCGAGATGAGGCAGAGCTATGTGGATTCTGTTTTCTGACCTCTGACGTCTGTCCTCAGTCGTCCGACCTCTGTCATCCGACTTCTGTCTTCTGATATCTGGCATCAGAGATCTGGTTATTGGTCACCGGTTACCGGCATCCGGCCACTGGTATCTGGCATGCGGCTGCTGGAATCTGGCTCCTGGTTTCTTGTCTCCGGTCAGGGGTTAAAATCGAGAATACTTACCGAGGATGCAATGGTAAACAGAATATTGATTAAAATTGGCGGGCGGGCCTTCGAAAACGAGGGGGGCTTCCGGGCACTGGCCGAGGCGATTAAAGCCAACAAGACCGCAGAGGTAATCATCGTTCACGGCGGCGGGGCCGAGATCTCCCGGTCGCTGAAAGATGCCGGCCGCAAGACCGAATTTATCGACGGCATCCGGATCACCCGGGCGGCCGACATCAAGATCGTGGAGGCGGTGTTGTCCGGCACCGTCAATCAGCGCATTTCCGCTTGGCTGGAGGCCAACGGTGTACCCTGCCTGCGGATGTCCGGCAAAACCGAGGAGCTGTTTATCGTTGAGCCACTCACCCGAAACGGCCGAGACCTGGGTTTTGTCGGCCAAATCAAACAGATAAATCCCGCAGCGGTTGAAAGGGCCATCCAATCGGATAAGGTGCCGGTGATATCTCCCATCTCAGCTGATGAAAACGGGGATTCATTTAATGTCAATGCCGACACGGCGGCCGCTGCGCTGGCGGCCGCCGCCGGCTGCACCGATCTGGTTTTTGTAACCGACGTGCCGGGGGTTCTGGTTGACGGCAGAACCCAGGCGTCACTTGCGGTTAAAGAGGCGCAAAACCTGATTGCCGACGGTATCATCGAAGGCGGCATGGTGGCTAAAATGGAATCTGCCTTCGCGGCCCTGGAAAAAAAGGTTGCCAGGGTTCACATCATCCAATGGCAGGGGCCGCAAACCCTGGCGAGCATATTGGAGCGCAAATCCGCAGCCGGTACGGTTATAAAGTCTTAGCACGTTTATTCTGTCAGTTTTCAGCCGAAGCCCTTGGCGGCGTCTTCGGCAATCAGAAATCGCTTTCGCCAACCGACTGCCCATCCTTCGAGCGTGAAGCCCCCCTACTCCTTTCGATTTAAGCCCAGACCGGGCAGCTGAAAAAAAACGTCAATAAGACCAACAAAGGGCTTGCCTCTATTAGAAATATTGGTATATTCATTCGTAGATGCACGACGGATTTCGCAATCTCCATCTCGAACCCAGGTCATATGTGAAATCTGTTGACTAAAGAAGTTAATCCCATATGCCGATACTCCCCACTGTTATGTTGAAGCGATTCTTAACGGCAACTCTCATCTTTCTTGGCTGGATGGCTCTGTTCCCGGGAAGCCCGGCTGTCGGGGTACCCGCGAGGGCTACCGGGGAGACCAACTGGCGTCGGCTTGAAACCCGCCACACTGTCATCAATTACCAAAGCCACCGAGATCTTAAACAATTTGACCGCAGGATTGCCTATTATACCGAAGATTGGGGTGCGTTGAAAGCGTTCTTCAGACCGGATTCCGAAAGTGTCAATGACAGCATCAGGAAAAAGGTGGATGGCATCTTCGAACGGGCACAGCAACTGCTCGGCATGTACAAACGCATGGACAAGGTCCAAATTTACATCTGCCGCGACAAAGAACAGCTTTTTGACAACTATTATCGCATCCATCAAAAACCGGGTAGATATCGAGCCTGGTACGTCTACTCCCTCAATGCCGTTTACGTCAACCACAAGGACCTGGATGAAGGCATGCTCAGCCACGAGCTGACCCATGCAATTGTGGATCACTATTTGCTGGTGCGGCCGCCAAGAGCTTCGGCTGAAATTCTGGCCAGCTATGTCGATCTGCACCTCTTCGAGTGATCGCCCCGCCGATACCTATTCGATCGGTCCCGGCTACGGCAACCATGCCGATATAAAAAATCCGTAATACAGATAAATTGTACAAGCAGTCGCCCGCTTTTTTTAAGAATCGATATTGACGGCCTGCATAATTGGAATTATTTCATTCTATATAAGACGAGATTCATCGCAACATCGATAAATGGGATGGGATACTGAAAGCCCAACCCGATGCTTGATGTGACTAACGGCATCCAGATTGCGCTTGATTTGCAGGCTTTATAAATGCTATAAATACAATACCTCATGGTTACGGACGACCCATTCCCAATGGAGACGCCCATGAATAACCTTTCAATATATTCCAAATTCCTGTCAGCGGTCATCATTTATGTGTTTTCAGCAGCCCTGTTTCTAACCGGCGCAACGGTATTGGCACAGGAAGACAATGAAACGCTGCTGGAACATGTCGGTGACCTGCTGCAAAATGCTAAAATTGCCGCGATGCAGGCTAAGGCGAGCGGGGACGGGGACCTTTCAAAAGTGGCTTTGCAGCAGGCCAATACCGCCGCCGGATTGCTTTTAGGGTTGGCAGATGTGGCTCAAAAGACCGGCGATACCGGGCTTGCTTTGGTAACCCTCAACATGGCCGGACAGACTTCCAATGTGATTTCGGACGTTCTGTCAGTTTCAACCGATACGGCCGACGCTTTCTTGACTTCCACCGCCCTGAATGTGGCCGAACAAACCAACTTGCTGATCTCCAACATCGCCACTATGGCGCAGCAGACGGACAATCCGCCCCTGGCCCAGGCTGCGCTCAATGCGGCCAACAATACCCGGGCGGTAATCGTCCAGGTAACGGATACGGCTCGGGTGGTCGCCCAGATCAGCCCCGATCGGATCAGCGTTCAAGCTGCGGAACGAGTTGTCGAAAAATCCGAGACCGTGGTTGACCTGAATACTCAGGCGGTCAGCACGGCCCTGGCGACCGGGGCGTCGGATGAAGCCGAAGGCTTTGAGCCGGAGGACACCGCCCCGCCGACTTTTCCCGTACTGGAACAGCCGCCGATACTGGATTTGGATCCTGCCAGTGCGGTCTAGATTGGTGACAGTGAAAATTAGCAGGTCACGCCGAGTTAGAAACTAGAATAAGCAGTTCACCGCCGTCACGCAAAAACGCCTAATTGAGAAAAAAGCGCTCAATTAGGCGTTTTTGGTTATAGGTTATTAGTTAAGGCTACCTCTAATAATTGCCTTTTTGGGCCATAAATTGAAAACTATAGTGATAGCTGTTAGTAATTTGAAGTTAAAGGCCGGCTTATTCCAATGTTAATGCTTATCTCAATGCATTACGCGA